>X415_White_Rhinoceros__coassemble_114_pt1 | contig 23437 bp, 22 predicted proteins | sample X415_White_Rhinoceros__metabat2_low_PE_005 | metagenome-assembled genome bin X415_White_Rhinoceros
GACGTAACACTCAACATCGACAAAGGTATCGTAGGACTCCTCGGCCCCAACGGAGCCGGCAAATCCACCCTGATGAAAATCATCACTTGCTTCATACCCCCCACCTCCGGCAACGTGAAAGTCAACGGCTTCGACGTGATGGACAACCCAATGGAAGTAAAACGCATCGTGGGCTATCTTCCCGAGCATAACCCATTATACCTCGACATGTACGTCAGAGAATACCTCCAGTTTGTAGCCGGCGTGCACCATCTGACGGGAAAAGCTGCTGAAAGCCGTATCGAACAGATGATTGAACAAACTGGTCTCGGACTGGAAGCTCACAAAAAAATCGGCGCCCTCTCCAAAGGCTATCGTCAACGCGTGGGTCTCGCCCAAGCCATGATGCACGACCCTCAAGTGCTCATCCTCGACGAACCAACCTCAGGACTCGACCCAAATCAGCTCATCGACATCCGTAACCTCATCTCCAACCTCGGAAAAGAAAAAACCGTCCTCCTCTCCACCCATATCATGCAGGAAGTCGAAGCAATCTGTGAACGCGCCATCATTATTAATAAAGGTGTAGTGGTCGCCGACGACAGAATTGAGAACCTGAAACAAACCGACACCCCAAGCAATGTCGTCATCGTGGAATTCGAAAACCAAGTCAGCGAAAACCAACTCCTGAGCATCCCTCAGGTCAACAGAGTACAGCGAGTCCACGACAATCACTGGATTATCCAACCCGAAAACGACGTCGACATCCGCGCCAACCTCATGCGCTGGTCCGTAGAACAAGGTCTCATCATCAAATCCCTCCAAAAAGAGGATATCAGCATCGAAGAGGCCTTCCAAAAACTGACACGGGCTTGATATTTGACCATTGGCCATTGGCCATTGACTAGAATTGTTTTTATTGTTTTTGTAATATTAAACCGTGGCGACAAAGAAAAAAATTGTATCTTTGCAGCCGCAAACGTGGAAAGATTTGAATTGATTGCAACCACAAGAAAAAATGCTAAAACAATGCTTTTTCCTATCATCTTCAATCGCAACTCTTCCCGCAAATTTTTAATTATCTATTAAACAATTTGTTATGAGTTTTTTATTCACTTCAGAGTCCGTTTCAGAAGGACATCCTGACAAGGTAGCCGATCAGATATCGGATGCTGTATTAGACGAGATTTTACGTAACGATCCCTCCTCTAAGGTCGCCTGTGAGACCTTAGTAACGACAGGTCTTGTGGTAGTTGCCGGAGAAATCCGCACCCAGGCTTATGTCGAAGTCCAGGACATTGCCCGCAACGTCATCGACCGCATTGGGTATAACAAATCAGAGTATCAATTCGACGCTCAGTCATGTGGCGTCTTATCCGCCATCCATGGTCAGTCGAACGATATCTTCATGGGTGTTGGACGCGAGAATCCAGAGGAACAAGGTGCTGGCGACCAGGGAATGATGTTTGGCTTCGCCTGTAAGGAGACAGAGAACTATATGCCTCTGACACTTGACCTCTCACACCGTCTCCTCCGTGAACTGGCAGCTATCCGTCGTGAAGGCAAAAAGATGAAATATCTTCGTCCCGACGCCAAATCACAAGTCACCGTTGAATACGACAAGAACTGGAAGCCTCTCCGCATCGACACCATCGTAATCAGCACCCAACATGACGAGTTCATCAAGCCAACCGGCGAGATGACACAGCTAGAAGCCGACGAGATGATGTGCGACATCATCGAACAAGACGTCATCAACATCCTGTTCCCACGCGTCAAGAAGCAGTTGCCAGCCCATCTGCGCAAGCTCTTTGTCCTCGAAGGCATGAAGGTCTTCGTCAACCCAACAGGCAAGTTCGTCATCGGAGGTCCTCATGGTGACACCGGTCTGACAGGTCGTAAAATCATCGTCGACACCTACGGCGGTCGCGGCGCTCACGGCGGTGGAGCCTTCTCCGGTAAGGACAGCTCGAAAGTCGACCGTTCTGCTGCATACGCAGCCCGTCACATTGCGAAGAACATGGTTGCTGCAGGTATCTGCGACCAGGCTCTGGTACAGGTGGCCTATGCCATCGGCATTGCAGAACCCGTCAACCTGTATGTCAAGACTGAAGGCACCGCCCATGTCAAGGACGCTAACGGCAAGATTCTCTCCGATGGTGAAATCGCTGATAAGATTAAAAAGCTGGTGGACCTTCGTCCCTATGCTATCGTGAAACGTTTCGGTCTCACCAACCCAATCTTCGAAGAGACTGCTTCCTATGGTCACTTCGGACGTGAGCCATTCACCCGTAAAGTCGAGGTCTTCTATGAGGACGACACCACATACCGCGAGAATGGCAAAATCTTCAAAGACGTCACCTATTTCGGTTGGGAGAAGCTCGACCTAGTCGATGATTTCAAGAAGAGCTTTAATCTGTAATACATTATAAAAGCAGAACTCTAAAAAGTTCTGCTTTTATTGTTTTAATACTTGTTGGGATGGATGAAATGAAACCCTGGCAACAAGAATGATTATTGACCAATGGTATCCTGAGCCTCGAACATCTTGACAAGGTCATCTGGTGAGATACCGAGCTGTTCGATAGCGATGGCAGCATCACGGGCAAAGGCGTTGTTTGGATATTTATCGATGATGCGCTGATAGGTAGCACGGGCTTTCTCCAAATCACCCAGTTGCTCGTCATAAATGAAAGTCGCCACCATAAACATTGCCACAGGATTCTTGTCGAAATCAGGATAGTTGGTGACCAAACGTTCCATCAAGTCGATAGAAGCTTGAGGCTCTTGATGCGTGTTGACCGACACCTCCAAAGCCTTAAACAGATATTCAGGAGCCGAAGCATCGTCGGGGTTGTCCTCCGCAAAAGCACTAAAAGTACTGATTGCATTCGCAACGGCGTCTTCGTTAGTAGTCTTATCGGCATTGAACAAAGCAGCTTCTGCCTTCTTAACATCCTTTTGCGACACCTTATTTGAACAACTTGCTACCAATAATGCGGCAGCTAACATTACAACTGAAAGACTGAAATATCTCATAATCATCGAGTATTTGATTGATTAAACTATCTTCTTTTCTTGCGAGGAAATATCATACGATAATCCACATCACATTTTCCTTCCATGATGTCACGCAACTTTCCCTGCAGCAAAAGTTTGCGCATAGGAGCAATACGGTCCACGTGAACATGACCCTCTAGGTGGTCGTATTCGTGCTGAACAATACGGGCACGGATTCCAGTCAATTCATCCTCATGTTCCACAAAATTCTCATCCAGATATTTGATGCGAATTCCGTCGGGACGCATCACGTCTTCATAGATGCCAGGAACACTCAGACAGCCTTCCTTAAAAGGAACCATCTCTCCAAAAGTCTCCGTAATCTGCGCATTGATAAACACCTGTTTGAAGTCCTTTCCGTCTGGATAGTCAGGATAAAATGGATTGCCATCAACAATAAAGAGACGGATGGACTGATTCACCTGAGGTGCAGCAAGTCCAACGCCTTCAGAATGTGCCAATGTTTCCCACATATCTGTTAATAATTTTTCCAAATCAGGAAAACTTTTATCGATTTCCTTTGCTACCGCCTTAAGGGTAGGATGTCCGTAAGCAACTATTGGAAGTATCATTATAATTATGGATTATACATTATTCATTATCAATTATCGAAGGGAGGAGAGATAGGACTGCAGTATGATGGTGGCGCTGATGGTGTCGACAAGGGCTTTATCCTGTCTTTGTTTTTTCTTTAGACCTGCATCAATCATGGTCTGATGGGCCATCACAGAGGTAAAACGTTCGTCGTATCGGACGATTTTCATATTGGGAAGCAGTTTCTTTAATCGGTTAACGATGGGTTCGATATATTGTGTGGAGTCGGAAGGATTGTTATGCATATCCTTGGGCTCACCGATGACGATGGTTTCGACTTCTTCCTCACGGACGTAGTTCACGACCCAGTCGGCGAGTTTTCCACTTTCAACGGTAGTCAGACCATTGGCAATAATCTGGAGCGGGTCGGTGACGGCCACCCCGCAGCGTTTTCTTCCAAGGTCAATTGCCATTATTCTTGCCATATCCTTCAAATTTTCGGCAAAAATACATATTTTTGCGGGACAAATCAACATTAAGCAAACGAACCTGTTTTAACCCATGAAAAAAGTACTGTTTCTTTTCTCCATACTGCTTAGCATTGCAGGCATCACACACGCACAAACCATTTATGTCGGCAACGACGGCGCTTCCGACTACGGACTTCCTTTGTATGTCTTCTGGAACTATGGTTTCTCTCAGCAGCTATACACTCCCGACGAGATAGGCAATGACGGAGAGATACAAAGCATCTCTTTCAAATACACCACAGGACGCGAGATGAACCGCGTCATCGATGTCTACATGAAACACACTGGCAAGCAAGCATTTGAGAATCATTCCGATTGGGAGCCAGTAGAGTCTTCCGACTTAGTATATTCTGGTGATTTCAACATCGTAAACGATTCTTGGATTACCATTGAGTTGGACCATCATTTCATTTACAATGGTCACGACAATCTCCTCTTGGTTGTTTATGACCACACCCTCAACAGCGCCAGTTCACAGGGCGGTGAATTTCTTTGTTTCGAAGGAGCAGAAGGAAGTTCGCTTCGCATGTTCAACGACTACAACGAATATGACCCTATGAACCCATCGGGAACGGCTTTGCAGGAAGGACTTAAAAATCTGAAGAATTTTCTCATGGTGGAGTTCGTCCCAGGCACCAGCATAGTGGAAAACGTCGACAATTTCATTGCTTATCCAAGTCCAGCCCACGATATTCTTCACGTTGATGGTATTGGCTTGCAAAGAATCGAGATATACAACATGATGGGGCAATCTGTCGGAGACTACCATTGCAGCGGTAACTCACTCAGCATCGACGTCGCCAAGTATACAAGCGGCGTGTACTTCATTCAAGTTTATAGCCAGGGAGGGACTTCGGTGAAAAAGGTTACCATCTGTCATTGATGGTTCACTGAAAGCATAAAACAAAAAAAACGCTCAACGATGTTGAGCGTTTTTTTGTTGGGTGGAAGGTGGGATTCGAACCCACGACCCTCGGAACCACAATCCGGTACTCTAACCAGCTGAGCTACATCCACCATCTGGGTTTGCGGGTGCAAAGATACAACATTTTTCTATTCCACAAGACTTTTTCAAGAAAAAATTTTTCCGGGTGTAATATTTCCCTTGTCAGAGCCGGAAAACGAGTCGTGATTTTATGTATTTTTGCAGCATGGCAAAAGAAGCAGGACATCTCTCTCCGGGGGCATTAGCTTGGCGAAGTTTCCGGCACAACGGACTGGGCATGATCTCAGCCTGTTTCATCGTTGTGGTTGCGATGATGGCTATCTTTTCCTATTACATCATCTCCGACACATCGCCGCAAGCCAACCGTCAAATCCTTGAAATCAGCACCCAGAAACCAGGTTTTGAAGTCGACATGCTTCTTCTGCCCAAGGACAATGGTGCAAGTGGACGGCAGCATTTCTTCAAGCATCTATTATATGGAAGTCCCGATGCTTACACTTACATTCCTTACGACAGTTTATCCATTGATGCCGACAACACGCTTGTCTATCTCTTCAATCCAGAGCACGACGGCAGTGCTCAGACCATGGTAGTTGCGAACAGTGAATTCAAGACGGATGTCTTTCACGATGCAAAAGAAGCCAGCGACTATATCATCAAGCACAACACGCATCACCAGCGGTTTCTTTTGGGGACAGATCAATTTGGCCGTGACTTTCTCAGTCGTCTGGTATTAGGCAGTCGCATCAGTCTCACGGTCGGTTTCATTGCCGTGGCGCTCAGCCTTCTCATCGGTATCTTGATTGGAAGTCTCGGTGGCTTTTTCCGCGGGAAAGTCGATGACTTTGTAGTCTGGCTCATCAATGTGGTATGGTCCATCCCCACCCTACTGCTTGTCATCGCCATCACCTTTGCACTAGGCAAAGGCATCGCTCAAGTGTTTATTGCGGTAGGACTCACCATGTGGGTCGACGTAGCCCGAATTGTAAGAGGGCAGATTTTGTCGGTACGAGAGATGACCTATGTCGAGGCCGGAAAAGCATTAGGGTTCAAGGACATACGTATTATCATGCGGCATATCCTGCCTAACATCATCAATCCCATCATCGTTGTAGCTGCTTCCAATTTTGCTTCAGCCATTCTGCTGGAAGCAGGTTTAAGTTTCTTAGGCATTGGTGTCCAGCCTCCTATGCCTTCATGGGGCAGCATGATTAAGGAAAACTACGCTTTCATCCTTCTTGACGCCCCTTACCTGGCCATCCTTCCCGGCATTGCCATCATGCTTCTTGTCCTTGCCTTCATGCTGATGGGCAACGCCCTCCGCAAAGCATTAGAGAACTAGTTTCTCACCAACTTTATTCCATTCCCTTTTCCGCTCTTTTCCCGCTTTTTTTGTCCTGTTTTTTCGTCCTGTTATTATTGTTTTTTGAAATAAAGGAAGACTCGACAGTAGACTCGATAGAAAACTTGATGGGAGACTTGATGGGAGAAATGTCATGAACAAAACACCTATTATAATAAAGAGCAAAAAAAATCATCAAGTAAAGAAATTTTTCACTACCTTTGCAGGCTCAAAAAAATCACACTTTTGCGGGTGTGGCGGAATTGGTAGACGCGCTAGACTTAGGATCTAGTTTCGAAAGAAGTAAGGGTTCGAGTCCCTTCATCCGCACTTACTTAACTAACAGAATATCAATACTTAATATATAACAATAAATGAATACGACACAGACTCAGAAGGGAGAAAATTTACTCTCCATCCAAATCACCCTTGCTAAGGCAGATTACGAACCAAAGGTCAATGAAGAGCTCAAGAAGTTACAGCACAAGGTAAATATTCCTGGTTTCCGTAGCGGCAAGGTGCCATTCGGCATGGTGAAAAAGATGTACGGCACTCAAGCCACCATCGAAGCCCTCAACAGCCTCGTCTCCGAGACCCTGAACAACTATATCTTTGACAATAAGCTGGACCTCATCGGTTATCCTCTCAGCGACCCTGACCATCAGGAACCTATCGACTTTGAGAACCAGGAAAGCCTCGACTTCTTCTTTGAAGCTGCTCTCCGTCCAGAGATTCATGTTGACTACACCAAAGCTTCTGTCGACTTCAAGCACATCGTTGCTGACGACAAAGCCCTGAACGAAACCATCGAAAACCTTCTCCAACGCAACCCTATCATCACCAACCCTGAGAATGTTGGCGAAAACGACACCATCGAACTGAAAGTTCGCGAAGCTGAAAACGGTAAAGAAGTTGAAGGCGGTTTCCAGAGAGAATATGTCATGCTCGACATCAACAAAGTCACTGACGAAGAAAGCAAGAAAGCCCTCGTCGGTAAAGTTGTCGGAGAAGAATTCATCATCAACATCGCCAAAGCCCTCGGCTCAGAAGAAGAAGCTACCAAACTCCTTGGCAAAGACGCTCCTGCCGATAGCGATTACAACATCATCATCGACAACGTCAAGCACGAAGAGCCTGCCGTCCTGAACGAAGAGTTCTTTGAGAAGATGTTCCCAGGCAAGGATGTTAAAGACGAAGAGACCTTCCGCGCCAATGTCAAGGCCGAAATGGAAAAACAATACACTGCTGAAGCCGACCACGTCCTCTTCACCAAGATGATTGACGCTCTCGTCGACAACACTCCATTCGCTCTTCCTGACAGCTTCCTCAAACGTTGGATTGCCGACCAAGGTAAACTCAGCGCTGAAGAAATCGAACAAGGTTACGACGAAAACTACAGCAAAGGTCTTCGTTGGCAGCTTATCGAAGATAGCATCGTGAAGGAAAACATGGACCTCGCTATCAAAGATGACGAAGTCAAGGACTTCCTCCGCAGCCAAATCTTCCCAGGCATGGACTACAGCACTATGGAAGAAAGCATGAAGGCAAGCATCGATAAAATCGTTGACAACTACCTCAAGAACGAAGAACAAGTCATGAACGTCAAGAATCAACTCGCTGACGTGAAGATGACCAACTTCCTCAAGACTAAGATGACCGTCAACTACACCGACGCTACCTACGAAGAGTTCATCGAAGAGCTGAAGAACGCAAACAAATAATCTCAAAACAATAAAATAAAGATCTATGAACAACGAGTTTCAGAAATATGCAACCAAGCATCTGGGCATCAACCCATTAGGCCTTGAGAAGTATATCTCAACGATCAACAACAACAGCGGATACATCTCCCCCACCGTCATCGAAGAACGCCAACTTAACGTGGCCCAGATGGACGTGTTCTCACGTTTGATGATGGACCGTATCATCTTTTTGGGCACTGCCATCGACGATTATGTCGCCAATGTCATCCAAGCTCAGCTGCTTTTCCTTGAATCGACCGACCCTAAGCGTGACATCCAGATTTATCTGAACTCACCTGGTGGCAGCGTTTATGCTGGTTTAGGCATCTACGACACCATGCAGTTCATCGGTCCCGACGTAGCTACCATCTGCACAGGCATGGCTGCTTCTATGGCTGCCGTACTGATGTGCGCTGGTGCTGCTGGCAAGCGTTCCGCTCTGCCTCATTCCCGCATCATGATTCACCAGCCTATGGGCGGCGTTGAAGGTCAAGCTACCGAAATCGAAATCACCGCTCGTGAAATCCAAAAGCTCAAGAAGGAACTTTACGAAATCATCTCAAACCACTCAGGTCAGCCTTACGACAAGGTTTGGGCCGACTCTGACCGTGACTATTGGATGACTGCCCAAGAGGCAAAGGAATACGGAATGATTGACGAAATCCTCACCAAGAAGAAATAATGGCTAAAAAAAGCTCAGATTATTGTTCCTTCTGCGGAGCACCCGCCAGTCAAGTCAAGATGATGCTGAACGGTCTCGATGCTCAGATTTGTGACGCATGCGCCGAACAAGCTCATCAGATTATTCAAGAGACTTTACACACTAATAAGTCAGGCAAGAAGAAAAACAACTTGCCTGACTTTAAAATTAAAAAACCCCAAGAGATAAAGAGTTATCTCGACCAGTACGTCATCGGTCAAGAAGATGCCAAACGCACCTTGTCCGTTGCCGTCTACAACCACTATAAACGTATCAGTCAAGTCCAGGTCGACGACGTAGAAATCGAGAAATCCAACGTCATCCTCGTGGGAGAAACCGGAACCGGTAAGACCTTGTTGGCACGCACCATCGCCAAGATGCTTGACGTACCATTCGCCATCGCCGATGCCACCGTGCTAACCGAAGCTGGCTATGTCGGAGAAGACGTCGAGAACATCCTCGTACGCCTACTCCAAGCAGCCGACTACAACGTTGAAGCTGCCGAACACGGCATCGTCTTCATCGACGAGATTGACAAAATCGCTCGCAAAAGCGACAACCCAAGCATCACCCGCGACGTATCCGGCGAAGGCGTCCAACAAGCCATGCTCAAACTCCTCGAAGGCACCATCGCTAACGTGCCACCAGAGGGCGGACGCAAACACCCCGAACAAAAGCTTATTGCCATCAACACCAAAGACATCCTCTTCATTGCAGGCGGTGCCTTCGATGGCATTGAACGCATCATCGCTGCAAGAAAAAGCACCAACGTCATCGGATACAGCACCGACACCACCAAAGTCCTCGACAAGAGCAACATGCTGCAGTATCTGATTCCTGCCGACCTGAAGAAATTCGGACTCATCCCAGAAATCGTCGGACGTATGCCTGTGGTCACCCATCTCGACCCTCTCGATAAAGCAGCCCTGCGTCGCATCCTGACCGAACCCAAAAACGCTCTCGTCAAACAATTCGTCAAACTCTTTGAAATGGACAACATCAAACTCCGTTTCGAAGACGAAGCTCTCGACTATATCGTTGAAAAAGCCATCGAGTTCAAACTCGGTGCACGTGGACTCCGTTCCATCATGGAAGCCATCCTCACCGACGCCATGTTCGAACTCCCTCAAGGCGAAGTCGTCATCACAAAAGCTTACGCCGACGAGAAAATTGCTCACAATACAAGATTGGCACAATAGTTGCAAACTCCCCCGCTCGGTTTTAAAAAATTCGAGCCATGAAGAAGATTTTCCTCGCCATCGCATTCATGATGGCAGCTATAGTTTGCAATAGTCAAAGCATCCAAACCGGCAGCATTAAGGTACATGCCGTCAAACCCGATTATTCCGTAGAAAAGAAACCTACCGTTGTCTACAGCCGTATTGAAGGCAACGACACCATACTCATCGTATATCTGCCAGAAGTCGACATCGACCTGATGAGCCGCTATTTCGAAATCACCGAAACCCGCCAAGGACGCCGCCTCGTCAACAATGTCAAAGCCGTCTTCCCTTATGCCCAACTCGCAGCAGCAAAACTCCATGAATACGACACCCTGCTCTGCCAAACCAGCAGCGAGAAAGCAAGACGTCAGATGATGAAAGAAGCCGAAGACGAACTCACAGCACAATACACTAAAGAACTCGAACGACTCACCCTCACCCAAGGCGCCATCCTTATCCGACTCATCGACCGCCAAACCGGAAACACCTCTTATAAATTAGTTCAGGAACTGCGTGGTAAACTGAGAGCTGTTTTCTATCAAGGCTTCGCAAGACTCTGGGGCTATAACCTCAAAAACGAATTCGACCCGAAAAGCAGCCACGAAGACGAACAAATCGATATCATCGCTACCCTCCTTGAAAGAGGACAAATTTAAGACAAGTATCCATTAAAATAAAAAAAAAGCTCTCTGCCGATTCAGAGAGCTTTTTTATTTATCATCATTTTCCTCGACCCTGGACCACAATCAACACCGTGTAAATCAAAATCTTCAAGTCAAGAGCAAGACTAACATTTTCAATATATAAAATATCGTATTTCAAACGCTCCACCATCTCGTCAACATTCTCGGCATAACCGAACTTGACCTCACCCCAACTGGTAATGCCCGGCTTCACCTTCAAAAGCATGCTGTAATATGGAGCCTTCTCCATAATCTTATCGATGTAATACTGACGCTCTGGACGATAGCCTACGATAGACATGTCACCCTTCAACACAGTCCAAAACTGAGGAATCTCATCAAGACGGACCTTACGCATGAACTTCCCGAATTTGGTGATACGCGGGTCATCATCACTCGAAAGTTGAGGAGTTGTCCCTGCCTCAGCATCCACACGCATGCTGCGGAACTTCGCCATCTTAAAAGGCTTACCATGCTTACCAATGCGCTCCTGGACATAGAAGACTGGACCTTTGGAAGTCGCCTTCACAATGATTCCCGTGATAAGATAAACTGGAGAAAAGACAATCAAGACAAATAACGACACCACTATATCAAACAAACGCTTGATGACACGCTGCCAGATAGGCATCAACTCAGGACTGACCTGCACCAGAGGCGTACGCCAGATAGCCTGCTGCCTCACATTGCCAAAGACCAAATCCTGCATCTCAGGAATAATCTCCACCTCAGCTTCAGTCTGGTCCATCACAGGAAGAATCACATTCATGCAATCCTTCTCCGAACGCTCAATAGCGATAATCACCTCCTCCACCTGATGTTCCTTCACGATGTCGACAATCTCACGGAAAGAACCAAGATGCGGCAAATATTCACTCAACAGATACTGATTCTTGTCATACACATTCACAAAACCTACAAAACGCTGTCCCGTAGGCTTCTGCTGATTCGTGATATCCTTAAAGATAGCCACAGCATTCTCGTTGCTGCCCACAATCAAGGTGTTAAAACAAATACGTCCCGTCTTAATTCTGTGTTTTACAACACTTGTGATGACTAATCTTCCTATATATATCAATCCAAACTGCAAGGCAAACAGGGTGATAAAGGATTGATAATACATCTTATAGGTAAAGATTTGGTCGTCAAGGATGGCGACAAAGAAAAGTACCGTAACACCTAACAAAGTGATGAAAAACGTCTGCGACAGCTCTTTCACCCTTGACTTAGAATAGACGCTTTGGTAAGCACCCGTTATGCCATAGAGGATTACCCAACAGATTGGGATAGCGACAACGGCTGTCCAGAAATTATTATCATGAAAAGCAATCCCAAAGCGTTGCCAAGTATTGACATCGGGAACTTCATAAGTCTTTCTAAAGTAATAAAAGAGGGTCCAGGAGAGGATCGACAGGATCCAGTCTACGAGGCCATACAAGTAAGGCAGTCGACGTTTCTTCATCTGTCGCGGTATATGATCTTGAGATTATCGAAATAAAAATATTGTTCACCAGGATTACGAAGGTCCCAAGATGCTAGATAAGGTTTAAAATAGGTAGCACCTTCATAATAGACCAAATTCGGACCGAGGTTGATATAAATCTTTTTCCAATGATTTGGATGAGTTCCTGGTGCACTCGTCGGTGGTAATTGCACCAGAGGAATCTCTTGTATCGTGTTGTTTTTCAAGCAATACATACCGACGAGACAAGTATCGGAAGTGTTGAAATCCATCTCAAGCATACATGCCGAACCTTTTTGAGGGAGGTCGTCCAGCTCTTCCGTCGAAGCGATTGAGAAGCACATCGTATCGGAAGTAAGGACAATCTTGCCGGAATAGGTAGAATAAAGCATATCGGGATCATGCCAAGCCTCGGCACCACCAACACGGATGATGGTAGTATCGCTATAGGAAGTCTTGGTCAGTCCAATAGAACCTTGGTCAAAATCTTCCATCCAACGAACATGAAGGTTATCGCCATTGGGGAGGTAGGTCACAACAGGATTCAGCTTCACGATGCTGTCGGGGAACAGGTCCACCTCATCATACACCTTAGCCTGGAAAAACTGGTAAGGGGAACGAGCTGCAGCAATGCCATTGACTTTGATGCCGGCTCTCACCTCAACTTTATGTTTTCCGGATTTTAGGACTGGGAATGTGCAAGGAAGTTCGAAGCAGCCCACGATGTCATCATCGACATACACCCAAGCATCTGTGATGTTATGGGTGTTGGCTCCATAGGTATAGTAATCGCAGGAAAGTCCGATAGAATCAATGCGGATATAGGATGGTATAGTCTGTTCTCCTTCAAACTGATTGCATGAAGGAAGCAGAAAAGACATCGCCAAAACCAGAATGAAAAAAAGCTTGGTAAAGATACGCATCATAGAAAAGGATTGCACAAAAGGGGAACGAATAATGATTGAATTTATTGCTTCTGAACTATTTATTTCTTCATATTTTTAAGGGAGACGTCGGCTGCATGAAGGATGTCATAGGCAAGATTCAGCACCTTGACACCATCATAGATTGTTACGGCCGGAGTCGTATTATGAATAATGCTGTCGTAGAAACTCTCAAGTTCCGTTTGAATGGCATTGATAGGATGGATTTCGGGTTTTTCAAGAGTAATCTGTCGCGTGGCTCCATTGGCCAGGTCGAGGGTCAGAGAATAAGGATGTCCCTGTTCCTCCTGGTCATGAATTCGGGTGATTTCTGTCACCTTGTCAAGGAAATCGACCGTGATATAGGCATCCTCTTGAAAGACACGCATCTTACGCATATTTTTCAAAGAGATGCGACTTGCCGTCAGATTCGCGACCGCCCCATTTTCGAACTCGATATGGGCATTGGTAATATCGGGGGTAGAGCTAACGATAGGCACGCCACAAGCACTGATACGAGCGACAGGTGACTTGACCAGAGTGAGCAGGATATCGAGGTCGTGGACCATCAAGTCGAGGACTACTGGCACATCAGTTCCTCTTGGATTGAACAGAGCCAGTCGGTGAGCTTCGATAAACATAGGGGTCTTGAAAAAAGGCTCAGCAGCAATGAAAGCCGGGTTGAAACGCTCGACATGACCCACTTGGACCTTGACACCAGCCTCGTCGGCAAGAGCCACTAAGGCTGAAGCCTCGTCAGGGGTAGCCACGATAGGCTTCTCAATGAAGACATGACGACGACGTTTAAGAGCCATCGATGCGCAGTGGAAATGTTGCACTGTAGGGGTAACGATATCTACCACATCAACAGCATCTATCAATGAATCAATATCTTGGAACGACTTCACACCCAACTCTTTTGAAACCGAAGCTGTCGTCACAGAATCAGGGTCAAAGAATCCGACCAATTCGTATTTATCGATTTGCTGGATGCATCTAATATGAATCTTTCCAAGATGGCCAGCGCCTAACACTCCAATTTTCAGCATGAAAATAAAAATTTGGGCAAAGATAAGATTTTCAGCCGAACTAACGCCGTGTGTAGAGTAATATTTTGTATCTTCGCACATCGAAAATGAGCACAATAGAAGACAACTACCGGCATAAAGGGATGCGCAAGCAACTCGTTGACATCCTGCGCAAAGAAGGCATTACTGACGAAGCGGTTCTTTCCGCCATCAACGAGGTGCCGCGTCACGTTTTTCTCGATTCTTCCTTCGTTGAATTTGCATATGCCAACCAAGCCTTCCCTATTGGCTCGGGACAGACCATATCTCAACCTCAGACTGTTGCATTTCAGACCCAGTTACTGAAAATTGAAAGCGGCATGAAAGTCCTTGAAATAGGCACAGGGTCTGGGTATCAAGCTTGTGTTTTGGCAGCCATGGGGGCCAAGACTTTCAGTATAGAACGGCAACGCAACCTATATTTTAGAACCAAAGCCATTCTTGAACAGCTACCTTATCGTATCAAGACCTTCCTTGGGGATGGTTTTGCCGGGTTGCCCACTTATGCTCCTTTTGACCGCATCATCATTACTGCCGGTGCTCCTACCATCCCTCAGCAGCTCATCGACCAGCTCACGCCCAATGGAATCATGGTCATCCCGCTCAACACTGCAAACAACGAAGGGCAGACGATGCTTCGCATAAAAAAACTTCCTGATGGGAATCTCCAGCAGGAAGCTTTCGGTGATTTCAAGTTCGTTCCCATGCTCCACGACATCGGGAATGACTAGTTCTGAATTAGGAGTTAGAAGTTAACCGCCCTTATTTCAGGATGCTCTTCAGAATCTCCTGTGTAACCTTACGAGTGGCAGTGGTGACAGCCGTTTCAGCAGCTTTCTTGGCAGCTTTGCTTGCCGTTGAACTAGTTTTCGACTTTGTGGATGTGCTCTTGGTCGATTTGGTCGACTTGGTCGTGGTCTTGGACCCGCCAATAGATTTAGCGACTTGAGTGCCCAAGCTCCTTGCGAAGCTGGTAGCAGCAGCCCCAATCATAGTTCCTAATATCGTTCGCTTGATGGCGCTCTTTTTCTTTTCCTTTGCCTTCTGTTCCTTTTCCTTCTCCTTGGCGGCCTTTGCCTCTTCTTTTTCTTTCAGCTTGGCAGCCTTCTCCTCCTCTGCAGCTTGGAGTTCCTGTTGTTTGACCTCTTCAAGTTGTTGATTCACCTCGGTAAGGACCTCATAAGCACTCTCTCTGTCGAAGTAGTTTTTATATTCCTTAATCGAATCAGGAGCCTGCTCTTGGATGTCGAGACGCTGACCGGCAGTGATAGCACCAATCTGGCTCAATGGGAAGAGAATCTTAGCACGTTCCACCACAGAAGGAGAGCCTTTTGCATCAAGGAATGACACCAATGCCTCACCCGTAGCAAGGTCCATGATGGCATCTTCGGTCTTGAAAGCTTCGTTGGCGCGGAATGTCTGTGCAGCCGCACGCACTGCCTTCTGATCCTGAGGCGTAAAAGCACGCAAAGCATGCTGAACACGATTACCAAGCTGAGCCAAGATATTGGCAGGTACGTCGTTAGGAACCTGGGTAATGAAATAGATACCTACGCCTTTGGAACGGATGAGACGAATGACCTGTTCAATCTTGTCGACCAAAGCCTTTGAAGTGCCTTCGAAAAGCATATGTGCTTCGTCGAAGAAGAACACCAAACGTGGCAGCTCCAAATCTCCCACTTCGGGTAAACGACTATACAATTCCGTCAACAGCCAAAGAAGGAATGTAGAATAAAGCTTTGGATTCAGCATCAGACGGTCTGCAGCCAACACATTCATGACACCACGACCATTCTCCACTGCAAAAAGGTCATCAATATTGAAAGCAGGCTCGCCAAAGAACTTATCACCACCTTCCGTCTCCAATTCGAGAACAGCACGCTGGATAGCCCCTATGCTAGCTGCTGTGATATTGCCATATTCAGTTGTGAACTTGGAGGCATTCTTCCCCACAAAATCAAGCATCAACTTTAAATCCTTCAAGTCAATCAACAACAAGTTATTATCATCCGCAATGCGGAACACTGCATTCAGCACACCCGTCTGGGTATCATTCAAAGCCATCAGACGTGAAAGCAGCTGAGGTCCCATATCCGATATCGTAGCACGGAGAGGATAGCCCTGCTCACCATAGACATCGTAAAAACGAGTAGGACAGCCGTGAAACTGAGGGTCGGAGATGCCAAATTCAGGACAGCGTTTCTCAATGAAGCCACTCATCTTACCTGCCTGACTGATACCAGAGAGGTCGCCCTTCATGTCAGCCATAAAACAAGGAACCCCTGCCTGACTGAAGGTCTCTGCGATGACCTGCAAGGTAACAGTCTTTCCCGTACCAGTAGCACCAGCAATCAATCCATGTCGATTCGCCATATTGCCTATCAGACAAATCGGTCCTTTGTCGCAATGCGCAATATATAATTGTTTATCTTCAGTTAACATATTTATATAGTTTTATTTATTAATATTAAAACGTAAATATTTGATAGTTAATCCCTGGTCAAGCCACATCTGTTCATAGAAAGTACGGATGGATTTCACTTCGAGGTCATCGGCATTGGCATACAGGTCATTTGTTGCGTAAAGGAGTGGCAAGTTTTCTTGTTCGATGACATCATGGAGGGTGAATTCATACATGATAGGGCTATCCGTTTTCAGGTTGAGGATTCCGTCGTGTTTCACGAACTTGCGATAGCGTTGGAGAAACTCACGGGAAGTGAGACGATGGCGAGCATTGCGTTCGCCCTCTCCTGGATGAGGGTCTGGGAAGGTCACCCATATCTCGCTGACTTCATCAGGAGCGAAGAAATGTTCAATTTGGTCGATACGAGCACGGATAAAGGCGACATTATCGAGACCTTCTTCACGGGCCTGAGTCAACCCACGCCATATTCTTGCGCCTTTGATGTCGACTCCAATGTAATTGATATCGCGATGTACACGGGCAAGTCCAACGGTATATTCGCCCTTGCCGCATCCTAATTCGAGGACAATGGGGTTGTCATTATGGAAAAAATCCGAATGCCATTTCCCCTGCAAAGGGAAGCCCCCGTCCATAATCATCTCATAAGAATATTGGAAGAGGTTGTCGAAAGTTTTATTTTCCTCAAATTTCTGAAGTTTATTCTTTTTGCTCATAAGCTTTGTTGGGTCATTATTATTTCTTCATCACCCATGCCTTATTATTGGAATAGACACGGATTTTTGCCAAGTCGACATTGGCTTCTTCGATGCTTGCATAACCGCCGTAGCAGACAAACATCTTCGAGCCTCTCTCCATCACATAAGCAGAGGTATAGCCTTCCTTGTGGAGTGATGCGACAAGAGCTTCGGCGTTCTCACGCATTGAGAAACAGCCACCAATGATATAATATGCCGGAGCGGCATCCTGTTTAATCTCCTGAGTTACAGGTTCTACAGGGGTTGGCTCAGGCTGCGGTTCACTTTCAATCTCATTCTGTGGTTCACTCATAACAGTATCGCCTTGCCGCTCTTCCGAATCTTGTTGGATTGAATCGACTCCTATAGCTTTACCCATAGCAATGGTGTCGTTATTCGTCGAATCGTCGGCAACGACAAGGATTTCGTCATGCACATTCTTTCTGTTGTGGAAGGGAAGAGTGTCGAGATTTATATGGATGACATCGAGTAAAATCAGCAGAGCCAAGATGCCCACCACGATTACCAAGAGACGTAATACCATGGCGAGGAATTCGAGATGATGTGGCTTTTCTGAATCAACTTCAACAGGAGTTTTTCCCTCCTTCTTCGGTTTCTTCGGCTCTTTTGGTTCAGGAGCCGGACAAGGTTGAGTAGATATTCCGGGGGTGGGTTGTGAAGGACTTATGTTGCTAGGTTTAGCATCATCAATGCCAAAAACCGGTTTCGCCGTGAAATCGTCAAGGCCAAAGGATTCACCATTGAAATTCTGGGATGGACTCGGTTCAAAGGCAACATTCTGCTGGGCATCGAGATAAAGGACTCCAATTCCTTCGACCATCACACTTTCTCCCGCTTTCATTTTCGTGAAGCAATCTGCCACAAAGGATTGCAGTTCATTACGAGCCTCTTCGAGCGAGATTCCTTCAAGAGATGCCACATAGGAGGCTACGACATCGTTATCGTCGCGCATATGGGAGTCGAACGACAGGCTTGCTGATGGACATTCGAACGTGTTGGTGATGACATTCACCTTAGCGCTTTCTTCATGGCAGAGGAAGGCACCCAAACCGGGAACAATCACGCAATCGTGTTCAAGCAACAAATCCAATATGGCGTTGGTGATATTCGTCATCATAAGAGCTCTCTTGGTATTGATAATAAATCTTCAGGAGTATCGATTGAGACACCCTCAGCTATATCGGTGACCGACACATAGATGGGATAGCCATTCTCAAGCCAGCGCAGCTGTTCTAGCGATTCAGCTTTTTCAAGACGTCCCTGAGGCAAGGAGGTAATCTCCTGTAACACTTTCGACTGATAAGCATAAATTCCAATATGTTTATAGAAATCCATGCTATTCAACCTTTGTTCGGCGTTTACAGAACGCATATAAGGGATGGGATAGCGTGAAAAATAGAGGGCTTTATGATTTATGTCGAACACTACTTTGACGGAGTTGGGGTTGTCAAAGACATTCAAATCAACGATTTTGCGTGCCAGTGTCGCGATAGGCGCATCGTGAAGCTGCAAGCACTCGGCCACCTGGTTGATTTGGACCGGGTTGATGAAAGGCTCGTCGCCTTGGATATTCACGACAGCATCGTAGGGCTCGCTCATCAAGGAGAGTGCTTCACGGCAGCGGTCGGTTCCACTATGATGGTCATTTCGTGTCATGACCACGTTTCCTCCAAACGATTTCACCTCTGCGAAGATTCTTTCGTCGTCGGTAGCGACTACTACAGCATCGAGCGATGACTTACACGCCTGCGAGTAGGTCCTGTGTATCATCGTTTTATCGCCTATCAAAGCTAGAGGCTTCCCTGGAAAGCGGGTTGAGGCATAACGTGCTGGAATGACGCCGAGTATTTTCATCAGAAGAGTCCGTTCAGTGAGGCTTCAATTTTTTCGATGATGGTGGCAAGGTCCTCAGGATTTTCGAGTTCAAGGTTATCGCTTTCGATAATCAGGAGCTTTCCTGCATTATAGGTGCTAATCCATTCTTCATACCGTTCATTGAGGTTGCTGAGGTAGTCGAGACGGATGGATTGTTCGTAGTCACGGTTACGTTTAGCAATCTGACGAATCAGGGTTGGGACAGATGCACGAAGATAGATGAGGAGGTCAGGAGCCTGAAGGAATTTTGACATCAAATCGAACAGTGACCGATAGTTCTCGAAGTCGCGTGATTCCATGAGGCCCATTGAGTAGAGGTTCGGGGCAAAAATCATGGCATCTTCGTAGATGGTACGGTCTTGAATGACATTTTGTCCGCTGTTACGGATGTCGATAACTTGACGGAAACGGCTGTTCAAGAAAAATACCTGAATGTTGAAAGACCAGCGTTGCATATCTTCGTAAAAACTGTCAAGATATGGATTATGGTCAACTTCCTCAAAATGAGGCGTCCAGCCGAAGTGTTTAGCAAGAAGACGTGTCAAAGTCGTCTTTCCTGAACCAATATTTCCTGCGATAGCTATATGCATAGTAACAAAATTTTCAAACCGCTAAAATAGTAATTTTTGGTAAATGATTGACAAATGGTGCGTTTTTTTTGCAATCACTTAGGAGCTTTGATGAGCGTAATCACGGCCAATATGCTATACAAGAACACAGGGCACCAGGCGGCCATTGCAGGCGACAAGCCTCCTTTGATGCCAAAGGCAAGGAACACCTTTGCAAAAAGAACATAGGAAAAGGCTATGGTGATGCCAAGACCGAGATGCATCCCCATGCCTCCACGAATCTTTCGACTTGAGAGGGCGACACCGATGAGGGTCAGTATCAGAATGGCAATGGGTTGGGCCATGCGTTGATGCATCTCCACCTCATATGCACGAACTCCTTCTAAACCACGCATTTTCATAGCTTGAATATGGTCTCGCAATTCAAAAAAGTTCATCTCCTCAAAGTCTTCTTTCATATTGTAAAAGTCACTTCCACTCAGATTCTCTATGACAGTATCGAGTCGGCGGCCGTTGACGATGGTTTCTTTGTCGCCATCGATATAACGTTCTGTGTAAAAGTCGATACGCCATTTATGGTCATCGACTGAGTCGTGGTAAATCACATCGGACACCATCTTATACACTAGTTCATTGTCGTCATATCGTTCAATGGCGAATTTATAGCCAAGATCACGTTTCAGGTTATAGGTCTCGACGTATACGAATTCGTCCTTTCCTGTCTGGATATGGACATTTCGGCCAGAGCTTTTGGTGAGATGTTCGATATATTCATCTTTGAAAGAACGTCGTATCTCATTCATGTCAGGAATCAGGAAGTTGCCGAAATAGAGCGACATGACAGCAAGGATAAGGGAGCCCATGATATAGGGATACAGGAAGCGCCAGAAGCTCACGCCACTACTGAGGATGGCTACCACCTCGGTATGTCCCGCCATTTTAGAAGTAAAGAAGATGACGGAGATAAAGACGAACAGATGGATGAAAAGGTTGATATAGTAAGGGATGGAGGTAAGATAATAGTTTACCACCACTTTCGTCCACGGGGCATTGTTTTTCAAGAAGGCGTCGATGTTTTCGGAGAGGTCGAAGACGATGACAATCAGCATGAGCAATGCGACGGCAAAGAAGAAGGTGCCGATATATTTCTTCAAGATGTAGAGATCCAGTTTTCGCATGTTCAGGCTGGAATTAGTTTTACAATCGTGCCGTTATCTTCGGAATCATCATGGCTTTCCAGCTGGTGTAATCGCCATCGATGATATGCTGTCGTGCTTGGCGCACCAGCCAGAGATAGAATCCGATGTTATGGAGGCTGGCTATCATTGGACCGAGCAATTCCTTTTGGATGATAAGATGACGCAGATAGGCTTTGGTATATTGTGTGTCGACGAAAGTTTCTCCATTCGGGTCGACCGGACTGAAGTCGTAGCGCCATTTCTCGTTTTTGATGTTGATGATGCCTTCCGAAGTGAATATCATTCCATTACGACCATTTCGGGTAGGCATGACGCAGTCAAACATATCGACACCACGTTCGATGCCTTCGAGGATATTGGCCGGGGTACCGACCCCCATGAGGTAACGTGGCTTATCTTTCGGGAGGATGGTGTTGACGAGCTCAATCATCTCATACATCTTCTCGGTAGGTTCGCCCACAGCGAGACCACCTATGGCATTACCGTCAGCATTTTTGGAGGCAATATATTCTGCCGATTTCTCACGCAAGTCACGGTAGATGCAACCTTGCACAATCGGGAAGAGCGACTGGTTGTAATCGTATTTTGGGTTCGTTTCGGAGAATCGTTTCTCGCATCTATCGAGCCAACGATGGGTACGTTCCATCGACTGTTTGGCGTAGTTGTAGTCGGCCGTACCTGGGGTACATTCGTCGAAAGCCATCATGATGTCGGCGCCAATGCTGCGCTCGATATCCATGACACGTTCTGGAGAGAACAGATGCTTTGAGCCATCGATATGCGACTGAAACACAACGCCCTCTTCTTTCATCTTACGGATACCCGTGAGAGAAAACACCTGAAATCCACCGCTATCGGTAAGGATAGGGCGGTCCCAGCCGTTGAAACGATGCAGTCCCCCGCAGGCTTCGAGGACATCGAGACCTGGTCGCAAATAGAGATGATAGGTGTTACCCAAGATGATTTGGGCTTTAGCCTCATCACGCACATCGCGGAAGTGGCAGCATTTCACGGAGCCGACGGTCCCGACTGGCATAAAGATAGGAGTCTCGATGACTCCATGGTCTGTAGTCAGCAGTCCCGCACGGGCATTACTCTTTGTGTCGGTGGTCTGTAATTGAAATTTCAATGTAATGTATGCTTATTGATGAATGGTTATTATTTCGTTTCGAAATCCAAGTTCAGAACTTCAAACTCCTAACTAACACAGTCTTCCAGTAATTCTAAAGAGTGGGGTGACGATGGCAAAGATAGGGTCGAAGAGAATCAATCCACCGAGCAGTCCCTTCTCTCCTACTCGCTTTGCTGAACAGCCGTAGATAATCAGCTGAGTGGCATAACGGAGAAGGAATAGGAACAGCAGGATGGGGTGATAATAGAGATATGGGTTGATGTCGAAAGGCAGAGCAAATGCTGGGGACAGGAAAAGCAGGGTAATGAAGAAAGCGTAGAACAGGAACTGGGACCAGTAGAATACAGCCATGCTGGCACGCGTGTCGGGACGATGCAAACGGATGGTTGAATAGCTGTCGCAGCGCTGACGGACCCAGTCGCCGAATCCCGACTTAGGAGTGGTGATGATGGTGTTCTCAGCATCGATAAGCACTGACGTGTTCTTTTTGGTAGCCACCTGACTTACGAAGACATCGTCATCACCTGCCGGCATCGAATAGTGCGAAGTAAAGCCTTTATTCTTGAAAAACAGCTTCTTACGATACGAAAGGTTCTTTCCAACACCCATATAAGGTTTCCCAGCCAAAGCGGCTGACAGATAGAGGATTCCGTTTTGGAAAGACTCAAAACGCATCAGCTTATTAAGCAGTCCTGAGGATGTGCGGAGAGGACTGTAGCCAATCACGACTTGGGTATTATGGCCATAGCAGCTTACCACGCTACGAAGCCACTGGTCGCTGGTTGGCATGCTGCCTGCATCCGTTAGCACCAACAAATCGTAACTTGCCGATTTGATGCCCATCGACAAAGGAAATTTCTTGCCGTTGAAAAAGTTAAGATGCTGACGCATCTGAACAGGTTTGATGCGCGACTCACGGCGTTCGAGGTCTTTGAGATACTCTTCCGTCTCATCGCCAGAACAGTCATTGACCACTACGACCTCAAACTGAGGATAGTCCTGGCTCAACAGACTCGGGATAAGTTCGGTAAGATATTCGTAAGAATCGCTTGCGCACACCACCACCGACACAGGTTCTAGCTCCTCGTCGAGCTTAGGCCGATGGGGACGCTTATAAAAAGCAAGACGTGAGAAACGAATCCAATGTATGCAGAGCTGGATTAAAAGAGCCAGCACAAACAGTATCAAAATGATGAATGACAGTCTATTATAAAAAAATGATATCGACACGTTAATTCCTCCAAAACAAGACGGCAAAGATACCAAAAAAAGTGGGACAAAATAAGGTCAA
>X415_White_Rhinoceros__coassemble_117_pt1 | contig 22812 bp, 17 predicted proteins | sample X415_White_Rhinoceros__metabat2_low_PE_005 | metagenome-assembled genome bin X415_White_Rhinoceros
GCTGACGACTTCAGTATCAAATAGCTAATGGCCAATAGTCAATGGCTAATGGTCTATTTACTGGATGGCTTCGGCCCATTAACTTACTGTTTTCCAAACTCATATGGGCCTCGCTATGACGGTCAAGAAGCCCTTTCTCATTGCTGACGACTTCAGTATCAAATAGCTAATGGCCAATAGTCAATGGCTAATGGTCTATTTACTGGATGGCTTCGGCCCTTCAGTTTCTGTTATCTAACCACTTTAGGGCCTCGCGATGACGCTCTGAAATCTTCTAACTCCTAACTTCTAACTCAGAACTCAGAACTATCAAACTAGCTCTCCCGATACTGGCTCGGAGTGCATCCAGTGTGCTTCTTGAAGAACTTAAAGAAAAACGAAAGACTCTGGAAATTCAGCTGGTCAGCAATCTCCTTGATGCCCATGTCACTGTATTTCAACAACTGCTCCGCCTCCAACAAGACATACTGGTCAATCCACTGAGGCGCCGATAAACCACTCACCGACTTCACAATCTTGGAGAGATATTTCGGAGTGAGACAAATCTTATCCGCATAAAAACCTACACTACGCTCCTTGTTATGGTACTGCTTCACCAAACCGATAAACTGCTCAAAGATATACTTATGTCGCGATGAAGCATCCTTGTCAGCCTCCTTCGCCGCCATCCGCTTATTCAAGAAACTGCCAAAAAGATAAAACAACGATGATACCAGATGCTTCAAACTCTCATGAGCATAGATAGTCTCCGACTTCCTAACCTCATCCATGAGATTCAAATATTGGACACATAATCTGCGTTCCGACTCATCCATCTCAAAACAAGGATTATCAAGGAAAACCAAGGCCTCAGTAAGCATTTTACTGATATCAGTTCGGTAATTCGACATAAACTGCTGAGATACCGAAATGATTATCAATGATATAGGGTCATCGTCCGAATCATCAAATGACTCAATCCGAATGATGTTATCCGGTAAATTAACCACCAACATCCCCTCATTAATCTCGTATTCATTCAAGTTGATGCTGCATTTAAAATGTCCCTTCCGACAAAATAATGCCGTATAAGCATCCACACGACTCGGATATTTCAACAACTTGATGTTATTGCGATTCGTTCTGTGTGCCAAAATGAAATCATCTCCCATGTTGATAGTCTCATCCGAAAGGAATAACTCCCTCACCTTTGAAAGCGAATAACTATATAATCCCTTTGTATCCATAAGTTGAAATTTTCGCCAAAAATAGATATTTTTTGAATAATAACAATAGATATTATCGAAATTTTCGACTTTTTGACACTATTTAGACGATTTTAACTATGGCAAAATTCAAAAAAGCATACTTCTTTTGCACCATCAATAATCAAGAAAGAACAAAGTTATGACACACTTGAAAATCAACATTTTACTGATTCCAGCACTGATTCTGACAATGAATGTAGAAGCTCAGCAGTTGCTGACCCTTGAACATTGTCGTGAATTAGCCATCGAGAACAACAAAAGTCTGAAGATGGCAGAAGAAGAAGTCAACAAGGCTACTTATCAGAAAAGAGCAGCCTTCTCCAACTATCTGCCCAAATTCTCAGCAGCCGGCACCTATATGTATAATAGCAGAAACCCACAATTGGTTTCTGACCAGACCCTAGATGCTGTGGAATGGCTAGATGATGGAGTACAAAGTGGCATTAATACTCTTAACAACTATATCGCCACGCTGATGTCAGACCCTCAAATGATACCTTTCGTCTTGAACAATCCCCAAATCTTGGAGATGATTCAGCAACTCTACAATGTGGAAAGCACACTCACTGCTATCGGCAACGACGTGGAGAACGCGCTCCAACCCAACATTCAAAATGTGATGGCCGGCATGGTAAGTGTTCAACAGCCTCTCTTTGCTGGTGGTAAAATCATAGCTTACAACAAGATAGCCAATGACGCCAAAGAAGTTGCCAAGTTGAAACTCGACATGCAGCAGCAAGAAGTGAGCGTAAATGTAGACAAGACCTATTGGCAAATCGTGTCGTTAGCCGCCAAGGCAGAACTCACCCAAAAATATGTGGAACTACTTCAAACCATGACGAGTAATGTAGAAGTCATGGTTGCCGAAGGCGTTGCCACCGAGTCAGACCATCTCGCTGTAAAGGTGAAGTTGAACGAAGCTGAAGTGATGCTCATCAAAGCAAACAATGGTTTGGCACTCTCCAGAATGTTACTCTGCCAGCAATGCGGTCTCCCTCTAGATTCCGATATCATCCTCGCCGATGAAAAAATCGAAGGTCTTACCCTCATTCCTTCAAGGACTGAATATTCGCTCGATGACATAGAAGACCATCGTCCAGAGTTAAAATGTCTGAGTCTTGCCAATGATATCTACAGACACAAAATCAGCGTCGAACGTGCTGAATATCTGCCCACTATCGCAGCCTTCGGGAATTACATCGCCACATCTCCTTCTTGTTTCAACGGCATTCAAACTGATTTGAATGGTTTCTGGAACTTCGGCGTGATGGCCAAGATACCTCTCTTCCACTGGGGTGAAGGATATAACAAGGTAAAAATGGCAAAAGCAGAACAACACATCGCTGAACTCAACTACGAAGAGACCAAAGAGAAAATCATGCTTCAGGTCAGTCAGTGCGAAAAACAAATCGACGAAGCCGACGCCCGATTGAAGATGTCGGAAGAAAAGATGAGCGATGCCGAGGAGAACCTACGCATGGCAACCATCGGTTTCAGCGAAGGAGTCGTCACGGCTTCGGTACTAAACCAAGCACAGACCGCCTGGCTCCAAGCCCACTCAGAGCATATCGATGCCAAGGTCGACCGCATCATGGCCGACGTCTATTTAAGGAAAGCTGTAGGAAATTTATAACAAGTAATTAAAAAGATATGGAAACATCAATCAAACATCAAAGAATCAACACATACTTAGCCATAGTGGTATTGGCTATAGTTATTGCAGTAGTATGTGTCATCGGTATCTTCACTTTCGGACAGACTGATGAGATTATTCAAGGACAAGCCGAGGTAAATGAATACCGAGTCTCCAGCAAGATACCTGGTCGTATCATGGAGTTCAAGGTTCATGAGGGCCAACAGGTCAGAAAAGGCGACACCCTTGCCATCATTGAGGCGCCCGAAGTGGAAGCCAAGAAAGCACAGGCCGAAGCCGTAAAAAGCGCTGCCGTGGCACAGAGTGCCAAAGCACAGAATGGGGCCCGCAAAGAACAGATTGAAGGCGCCTTCGAGATGTGGCAAAAAGCAAAAGTTGGCGTCGATATCGCCGAAAAATCTTTCAGACGTATCGAAAAACTACGTGAAGAAGGCGTGGTAAGCGAACAGAAATACGATGAAGTTAAAGCACAGTATGATGCTGCCATAGCAACGGAGAAAGCTGCTAAGTCACAATACGATATGGCTCAAAATGGAGCACAAAATGAAGACAAGGCCATGGCCGCAGCACAGGTACTGCAAGCCTCAGGAGTCGTTGCCGAAGTCAACTCCTATATCAACGAGACCGTACTCACCGCCTATGCCGACGGCGAAGTGGCCGAAATCTTCCCAAAAATAGGTGAACTCGTAGGTACAGGAGCTCCTATCATGAACATCGCCCAAATGGATGAGCAATGGGCTTCCTTCAACGTGCGCGAGGACGACCTCCTTCAATTCAAGAAAGGCCATGTCTTCGATGCCTATATCCCAGCCCTCGACCAGACTGTACAGATGCAAGTGAGTTATATCAGTGAACTCGGCGAATATGCCGCATGGAAAGCCACCAAGCAAACCGGTCAATACGACCTCAAGACCTTCGAAGTAAGAGCTACCCCAACTACCACCATCCCCGACCTCCGTCCCGGCATGAGCGTCCTCTACACCCTGAAAAACAAATAAGTCATGGCAAAAAAAAGTCCCATAGTACAGGTAATGATTCGAGAAGTCAAGCGATTAGGTTCGCGGCCGGTATACATCTATTGTATGATATTGGCTCCCCTATTCGGCTACCTCTTCTTCACCACACTGATGGGCAATGGTCTACCCGTTGACCTGCCCGTCGGCATCGTCGACGAAGACAACACCTCCGTCACACGACAAGTTGTACGCAACCTCGACGCCTTCCAACAGACTAAAATCACGGAACACTTCCCCAACTTTGCCGAAGCCCGAGAAGCCATGCAAGACGGAAAAATCTATGCATTCTTCTATATTCCCCGTGGCACCACCGAATTAGCCCTTTCGAGCAAACAACCAAAAATCTCATTCTATACCAATGCAGCCTATCTCATCCCCGCCTCATTGGAATACCGCGACATGAAGATGATGTCGGAATACGCCTCCGGTGCCATCATGCGCGCCACCCTCTATGCCAAAGGCTATACCGAACAACAAGCCATGGCCATCCTCCAACCCATCAAAATGGAGATGCATGCCATCCATAACCCACGACTGAACTATTCAGTCTACCTCTGCAACATCCTCCTCCCTGGCATGCTGATGCTGCTAATCTTCCAAGTCACCATCTTCTCCATCTTCACCGAGTTGAAAGAAGATACCTCAAAAGAATGGCTCGCCTTGGCCGACAACGATATCCATAAAGCACTCATAGGCAAGCTGTTACCTCAGACCATCATCTGGATTATGATGGCAATGCTCTATCTTGTGTTACTCTATGGTTTTTGGCGATTTCCTCTCTATAGTGGCATCTGGCCGATGGCCTTAGCTGCCTTCTTGTTAGTTATCGTCTCACAAGCATTCGGAGTCTTCCTCTGCGGTGCCGTACCCTCTATGCGCTGGGCCTTGAGTCTCGCCACCCTTTGGGGCGTGCTGTCCTTCCCTATCTCAGGATTCTCATTCCCAGTGATGGCCTTCCCCGCCCCACTACAAGCTCTGTCCTACCTATTCCCATTGAGACATTATTTTCTCATCTATGTAGACCAAGCTTTAAACGGACTCCCCATGTGCTACTCATGGCAATATTATGTGGCTTTGCTACTCTTCCTTTTCCTCCCATTCTTGGTATTAGGACGACTACGCAAGACCTTACTCGAATATCAATATACAAGATAATTCTTTGAAGATGAAATGGTTGCATGATATTATCGCGATATCTCGACAAGAGATGCACGATACCTTACACGATGAAGGCGTGATAGTATTCTTCATCATCGTGCCTTTATTATATCCATTGTTATATGCCTATCTCTATGGAAGAGAATCGGTGCGAGAGGTCCCTACAGTCGTGGTCGACAACGCCAACACTTCCCTCAGCCGTGAATTTCTCCGTAAAGTTGATGCCACTGCTGATGTAAAGATTGTCGGGCACTGTGCCGACATGCAGGAAGCCATAGAACTAGTCCATCGCAAGAACGCCTATTGTGTAGTTTATGTACCGAAAGAATTTGAAAGCGACCTTGCCACAGGGAAACAAGCTGTTGTGGAACTTTACTCCGACATGAGCGGCCTGCTGTATTACAAAGCTGTGTATTCGGCCTGTACCGAGGTTTCACTAGCCATGAACCAGGACATCAAGGCTCAACGTCTGCCAGGTGCCACCAAAGAACAACTATCAGCTGCTGCTTATCCTATTGAATATGATTACGTTCCGCTGTTCAATACCCAAAATGGCTTTGCCACGTTCTTGATTCCAGCCGTGTTAATCATGGTGATACAACAAACCTTGGTATTAGGTGTAGGCATGCTTGCTGGCGATGAATTAGAGAAGAGACGTAAAGGCATTGTGCCAGAACATATTTTGGGCAAATCACCCTTACAACTGCTTCTTGGACGTGCCGCAGTCTATTTTGTCGTCTACGCAATGGTTGGCGTGTATGTACTATGTTTGGTCCCACATTGGTTTCATCTCATCCAAATCTGGCAATGGCGTGACTTGATAGCCTTTGTCGTTCCATTCCTATCGGCTTGCGTCTTCTTCAGCATGACATTATCGTCGATTGCCCACGACCGTGAGGTGTTCATCATCATGTTCGTGTTCATCTCAGTCCCACTGATTTTTATGTCGGGTATCTCATGGCCAACATCGAGCATCCCAAAGTTCTGGCAATGTTTCTCATGGCTGTTCCCATCCACTTTCGGAGTAAATGGTTTTGTGAGATTAGGCAGTATGGGGGCTTTATTGAAAAATGTCCGGGTAGAATGGGTTGCCTTGTGGATTCAGACCTTCGTTTATTTCCTTACAGCATGGCTGGTATATAAGAGAAGATATGTGAAGCGTCAATCGTGTGATGCATGACGGACGATTTTCCCGTCTTTCCACTCACAATCAACTGTCTTGCCTCCACGGGCACGGAGTCCCTTGAAATAACCATTCTTCCACACCGATGGCAATGCAGGAAGCAGTTCAACTTCTCCATCGTGACTCTGCAGCAGCATCTCAGCGATGCCCGCACAGCCACCAAAGTTGCCGTCAATCTGGAAGGGAGGATGGGCACAGAATAAATTAGGATAAGTGCCAGCACCACTTCCGTTATAAGTCGTCCCCTCCAAAGGAAGACTAGGCTGCAAAAGGTTTTTCAACAGCACATAGGCATGGTCACCATCGCCCAGACGTGCCCAGAAACTGATTTTCCAAGCTCGCGACCAGCCAGTTCCTTCATCACCACGACGGCATAAGGTAGCACGACAAGCATCCATCAACTCAGGAGTCTTGTTGCGTGTCATCGTGGTGCCTGGATATAAGCCAAAAAGATGCGACACATGACGATGTTGAGGGTCGGTCTCAGGATAATCCTTCAACCACTCCTGGAGATAGCCCTCCTTACTGATTTGCATGGGAGGGAAATGATTCTTAGCAATTTGCATTGAATCAATAAACGGCTGGTCACAAGTCAAGATAGAGGCAGCCTCGCTAACGGCATCATAGAGTTCACTGATAATCTGCACATCCATGGTGCTGCCCATACAGACCGATGCGGAATGGATGGAATCGACATAGAATGCATTCTCTGGAGAGGAAGTCGGAGCCGTAACCAGCCAACCATGTTCTGGCTCTTCAATCATGGCATCTAGGAAAAACGCTGCAGCGCCCTTCATCATCGGATAGACATCCTTCAAGAAATCAACATCTTGCGTGTACTGATAATGCTGCCAGGCATGCAGTGCAAGCCAAGCACCTGCAGTGTTGGTAGCTCCCCATGAAGGATGTTCGCCCGGTGCAGTGAAACCCCACAGGTTGGTGGCCCAATGACAGACCCAGCCATCCGCTCCATAGAAGTCGCGAGCAGTCTTCTCACCCGAAGGCACCATCCGCTCCGTCATCTTTATCAAAGGAAGATGCAACTCAGAGAGATTACAGACCTCACAAGGCCAATGATTCATCTGCACATTGATATTGGTGTGATAATCACCATTCCACGGAGTCTGGATAGTATTTGCCCACAATCCCTGAAGGTTAGGAGGCAAGAGATTCTCACGTGTGGAGCTAATCAGCAGATAGCGGCCAAAATGGAAATAACACACGGACAGCCATGGGTCGTCCTCGTCCAAGAAATGTTGCCAATGCTCCGCAACCGTCATAGTATCATCCGAAATGCGCTCCCCAATCTCAAACTCAACCCGGTCAAAGAATTCATGATACGATTCCAGGTGACGTTTCTTCAGTTGTGCATATCCTAACGATACTGCATCATTCAAAACTGTTTCTATCTGATTGTCAATATTTTCAGTAATATAATCAGTACAATTCGAGAAGAGTATCACAGCCGCATTGGCATCTTTTACGATGATAGCACTATCCGTATAAGTCACGTCTCCCCCATCATTTTGCACCCTTACTCCAGCACAGTACCGCATCCCTTCCACATCCTCTTGACCAGAATCCAGTTGTCCATACATCCTTAAAGTGTTGCCATCAGTTGACGTTGCAGCACATTCAGGACGTGACAATCTCAGAACAAAAGAAATCTTCTCCTCTTGGTCTGCTGCCAAACGGATAACCCCTACATCATCGGTTCGTGATGTAAAATATTCGCGAGTAAACTGCACACCATCAAGCATATATGAAGTAAATGCCATGGCATCGCTGATGTTCAAAGAGCGGGAATAATTCAATCTATCAGTCCGTGTTTCCTTTCCATCTTCAATGGTAGGATTCTTTCCCCTCACAGCCGTCAAGTCCTCTATCTCCATCAATCCTAAGGTCTGATAGCATCCAAACGGCACCTTGGCACCCTGTCCGTGACCGGAACCCTGACCGCCACACACAAAGGTCTCATACATCAACTGCTGCGCCTCATAATTCTTTCCTTCTTTGAGAAGCTCCTGAATTGCAGGTAAGGATTGCAATGCCAATGGATTGCTGTCATCCGATGGAGAACCTGACCATAACGTTATGTCATTCAGCACTATAGTCTCATATCCAACCCCACCGTCCGGCATCATCCCTATATGTCCATTACCCAGAGGCAGTGTCTCTTCCCACAATGTGGCGGGACTGTCATAACGCAGCACCCATGGTAAAGGCTTCTTCTCATCAGAACATGAAAAGAGAAATAAACACAATATAATTATAATATTTTTATAAACATTACAACATCTATTCATAACATAAAGCACTATGTTCTTTTGCCATTTTTATTTTCCGATGCAGAATCTGCTGAAGATATTGCCAAGGACTTCGTCTGTGGTAATCTCACCGGTGATACTGCCAAGATAGAACAGAGCCTCACGGAGGTCTTGGGAGACCAAATCGGTAGGAACGCCTGCATCGAGAGAAGATGCTACGGTTTCAAGGCTCTTCGCTGCATGGACCAAGGCCTCATAATGGCGCATATTTGTCACCAGCATCACATCTGTTCCAACTTGTTTGCGACATGAGAGCAACTGGTCTTTTAGGAGCTCAAGTCCCATCCCTGTTTTGGCAGAGATTGACACATAATGTTCTGAGCGATAGGATGAGACATCCGACTTATTTAGAACAAGGATTAGATTTTGATTGGAGTCGATATGTGATTCAATAAAATGGGCAGCTTCTGCGATTTCTGACTCTGTTTTGGTGGCATCAACCAAGCCTATCACGATATCAGCTTCTTCCATCTTCTTGTAAGTACGCTCAATGCCAATACGTTCGATGGTCTCCTCGGTATCGCGAATGCCAGCCGTGTCGATAAAACGATACAAGGTACCACCGATATTCAGCACTTCTTCTATCGTGTCACGGGTAGTGCCAGCGATATCCGACACGATAGCTCTTTCTTCGCCCAGCAAGGCATTCAGCAGGGTCGACTTACCCGTGTTAGTTTCACCGACAATAGCGACTGGGATACCTCTTTTTATGGCATTACCCAATCGGAAAGTTGATGTCAAACTATGGATATGAGCAAGTGCTTCTGTCAGCAAGGCTTTCAATTTGCTTCGGTCTGCAAATTCCACATCTTCCTCTGAGAAATCGAGTTCAAGTTCCATTAAAGATGTGAGGTCCAACAACTTAGAACGAATCTCTTTCAATTCATTTGAGAAGCCGCCTTTCAGCTGATTCATGGCCACACGATGTGATGCCTCGCTCTGCGATTCAATAAGGTCTGCAACGGCCTCTGCCTGTGCCAAATCGAACTTACGGTTGACGAAAGCACGACGGGTAAATTCACCTGGTTGTGCCATCATCACGCCCTGACGGACCAGAAGTTCTAAAAGACGCTGCTGAATATACACGGAGCCGTGGACACTGATTTCAACGGAATCCTCACCCGTGAAGGAATGTGGTGCCACAAAAAACGTCACCACAGCTTCATCGAGAATCTCTTCTGTTGCCGGGTCAACAAGATTCCCATAAAATGCTTTGTACCCTTCGATTTTTGAAGCATCGAAAGGCTTATTTTTCTGTCGAAATATCTGACATACCAAACGATGTGAATCTGGTCCTGAGACTCTGACCACTGCGATGGCACTCATCCCTGAAGCCGTTGCTATAGCTGCTATTGTATTCATATCAAGCCCAAATCAGAAGACCCGCACATATGATTAAACCACTCACTACCAAGTCGATGATACAGAATCCCATAATATCCTTTGCATTGAGTTTAGCGATAGCCAATGCAGGAAGAGCCCAGAAAGGCTGAATGAGATTCGTCCATGCATCACCCCAAGAGATAGCCATACCGGTCAAGCCAGGAGCAACTCCCATGGCAGCGCCTGCCGTAAACATAATTGGAGCCTGGATGGCCCAGTGACCGCCGCCTGATGGGACAAACATATTCAAGATGGCCGCACAGAAGAAAGTCAACAGAGGATAGGTCTGTGGGGTTGAAATCGAGATACAGGCATCGCTGATGATGGTGCCAAGGCATAAGCCCGACTGACCCACTCCGGTGATGATACCCATGATACCTGCGTAGAATGGGAACTGCAGCAAGATGCCAGCAGCACCTGTAGCTGCCTTGCCAAATGCATGAACATAGGCCAATGGAGTTCCATGTAAGATAAGTCCCAAGAAGAGGAACAGCATGATGACTGCTCCCAAGTCGAAGGTTCCTCCTTTAACAAACAGTTTGATTACCAGATAGGTCAAGCCCAACAAGGCAATAACCCACGAGAGGATTGGACTATTTTCCATCTTCTCGGCAGGCGTAGTTGACACGGCCTTCTTGGGTTCAGGTTCTTCCTCTAACAGAGACGGGTCGATACTCACCACCATCTCACCTTTAGGATGCATCAAGGCATTGACAACCACTAATGCGAGGATGACGACAGCTACCATAATCAAGTTATAAGGATTCAATATCGTTTGGTCAACTGGTACAGGATTCTCAACGGCACCACGGGTGATTTCCTTTAAGCCCGAGCCAGGAGTCGCCATCGTCAACGGAATAGAACCCGACAAGCCAGCATGCCACACCACGAAGCCACTATATGCCGAAGCGATAAGCAGACGATAATCGACACCCTTTAGCTTACGGGCAATCTCTTTGGCAAAGATAACACCCACGATAAGACCGAAGCCCCAATTGAGCCAACAGGCTATGGCTGAGACAAATGTCACCAAAGCTATAGCTCCTGCAGGACTCTTCGGAAGTGATGCTAACTTACTGATACCCTTCTTGATAACCGGTGCTGCTGCCAAAGCAGAGCCACACACCAATACCAAAGCCATCTGCATGGCAAAAGCCAACAACGACCAAACACCATTTCCCCAATGCTCAACGACTTCCAACGGAGTCTGATGACACACGGGCATGGCGATAACCATTGCCAACAAAGTCAAAATGATAGCAAAGATAAACGGCTCAGGCAAATATTTCTGAACTACCTTGACACATCCTCGAATTATCTTTTGAAACATAACAGTAAATTAATATTTATGAATAAACAATTGATATTAAGCTATTTAAATTAGTATTTCCACAGACATCTTCTATCTTCACATATAGGACAAGGGGTACTCAACATCTTCCAAGAATAAGGCGTGAGCTGGAACCGACTCACCTGCAGAGCACCGGTCCTTGTTTTCCACAATTCTGCGAAAGCCCTCCAAATCGAGTTTTCCCTTGCCCACTTCCAACAAAGTGCCCACAACAGCGCGGACCATATTACGGAGAAAACGGTCGGCCTTGATTCGGAACACCAACAAGCCGTCCTGTTCAAACCATCTAGCCTCCATAATCGTACAGTTGTTGGTCTTCACCTGAGTATGCAACTTACTAAAACTGGTAAAATCTTGATATTCAAAGAGTATATCGGCAGCCTTCTGCATCATCTCCACATTGAGTTCTCCATGATAAAGAAACGCATCATCCTGATGGAAAGGATTTTTCTTTCGAGCGATGTAATATTGATAGGTCCTCGATTTAGCATCGAAACGTGCATGAGCATTCTCGTCGACCTGCCAAATACGATGTATCACAATGTCAGGAGGCAGGAAGACATTGACACGATATGCTAATTCCTTGACATCCAAGTCTTCCACAGGCAAATCGAAATGAGCATAGAAGTTACGAGCATGCACACCCGTATCCGTACGGCCACAACCTGTCACCGAAACAGGCTGTCGCAATTTCAGGCTAAGACAACGTTCCAATTCACCTTGTACCGACGGAGCATCAGGCTGCACCTGCCACCCACAATACTTGGCACCATTATAGGAAAGATGGATGAAATATCTGCTCATAGCTTTTTTCGTTAAGACCTGACAACATGATAACGGACTGTCTTCTTGTTACCCACCGCATCCTTCACCACCACTTTCACAGTATTGGCTCCCTTCTTCATATGACTATCCACCTCATAATACAATAAGTCATTCTTCGCATCATACTTTCCAAGCACCCATTCATCATTCATATAGATTGAATAGAAGTCAATTCCCGTCATATCATCCGTAATCTTAAACTTTAAAGTATTCTTTGAAGTAATAGTATCATTTTCTTTGACATTCAAAGACTTAACGACAGGTGCTATTGAATCAATCTTAATAGTATATCGTCCCATGGAGCGTGTTGTGGTTTCAAGATAACCTTCATCATTCATCTTTCCTCCAAGAGAAGAAACCTTACCACCTTCGTCATAATAGGCGATATACATCTTATCGTGATTCGTCCATTTTTCAGCAGGTTTGATACGTACTGTAAAAGGTTTGAAACTAGTCTGGGTTGACTTGCCAAAACGATAACGACGAGAGCAGCATCCCGATGGGTCATCTTGTCCCGTCTTCATCCATTCATCACGGAACAGCGTCCCTTTTTCAAGACTGACCTGGAAGTCCTCGATAGTGATATCACTGTTAAGACTTCCATCAGCTTTCACTAAATAGGTGCTTCGCGACAGAGCCTCTTTCTCCACTATGACAGGAGCCGAGCCAACCAAGGTAAACGACGCCTTGGAGACATTGCCCGCATAGTCAGTGACCTCAAAGCGAACAGCTACGGTATCACCTTCTTCAACATAAGCCGTTCCTCGGCGGACCACATACATAGACAGTTTGTTGTATGGATCAATATCCGTCCGGAGATAACGATTTCCCATCTCCTTCCAACGCTTATAATCAATAGCACTGTTTACATATTTAGGCTCACTGTACGAAAAGCTGTCACACTCAAAACGGAAACTCAGAATATCATCAAGATAAAGATCATACAGATATGGACCATTCTTATTCGTCGAAGTACCCACCTGGTCATCAGTATTGATACCGAAAGCTATACTTCCGTTGGCATACACTATATCTTTGTCTTTCAGCTTATAACCACCTTTCACGGATTCCACATTATAATACACTGGTTCATCATCTTTCTCCACAATGGCATCATCATCGGCTGGGTAAACTGCAATGCCTTTAATGTTAGGTTTCACATGGTCCTCAATGTCATAGCCAAAAAACAAAGGGTTGACAGGTTTTTCACTCTCAGTATGTCGTATTTCGAAATGCAGATGAGGACCGCCTGAGCCGCCTGAGTTACCACTATACGCAATGAAATCACCTTCTTTTATAGGAAACACATCCTTGGAAGGATAAATGTTACAAGCAAAAGTCTGATGACGGTATTGGTAGTTGGTCACATAGTCAGCAATATCTTTTTTGAAGCGTTGCAGGTGGGCATATACTGATGTAAATCCATCATTATGAGTAATATAGATTACATTTCCATAGCCATAGGGCGATACACCGATACGACTGATGTAGCCATCTGCCACAGCATACACATTCTTTCCTTCAACACCTTGAGTTTTGATATCGATACCTGCGTGGAAGCTATTGGACCGAAGTTCAGCAAAAGTGGCACTCAGATAGATGGGGATGTCGACAGGAGATGGATATTGTGGAAGTTCTTGAGCAGAAAGACCCGACAAGAACAGAAGTGCTATTATGAAAGATGAAATACGTCGCATAGCTCAATAGTTACTTGTATTAAGGCATTCTCAATGCCGTCGCAAAAATAGAAAAAATCAGGAAACATAGCAAGATGAAAAGGCTATCATTAAAAAAGCGTATATTTGCAGCCTACTGAATGTTGACGCAAAATGAGATTCACTACTAATAAAAAGAAGAAGGGTACATTAGGAGGACTTCCTATCTCTCTCTTATTCATGCGTTTGATATCTGTCCTAATCTTCTTCTCCATCAGTCGATGGCTTATCTATCTCTTCAATCTCGAGTTTTTCCATCATCTAAGTCTCGGTGCTTCACTACGACTTTTCATTACAGGCATGCGTTTCGACCTCGTCACCATCGCCTATGCCAACATCCCGGTCATTCTCTACTATTGTCTACCTTTCAAGAGCATATATGACCGTATCTGTCAACGTATCATCGACATTTACTTCGTGATAGCCAATGCTTTAATCATCAGCTTTAATATGGTTGATGTCATCTATTTCCGATTCATCGGAAAGCGCATGACCTCGGAATTCTTCCAGTTCTTTGGTAACTCCGACGAGAATATGGGGCCTATCGTTGCACAAATCTTCACCGACTATTGGTTCATGCTGGTGTTGGTAGTGCTCTTCATATTATTATTAGTCGTACTCACCAAGCGCACCCAACTGCGTCGTCCCGAGAAAGAGCTTCCTCCTTCATGGAGACTGACACAATGCATCTCGCTTCTCCTCATGGCCATGCTCACTCCTATCGCATGTCGCGGAGGACTCCAGCCGAAGCCAGTCAACATGATGACAGCACTAAAATACGCTGATTCTCAAAATGTTCCCATCGTCTTAAACACTCCATTCTGCATCGTAAGAAGCGTTTCAAGCAATGGTCTTCAGGAACTGCATTATTACGACGATAACGAACTGAGTTTCAGTCCTTACCATCTCAACACACAAGCCAATCGTTTCATCACCTCCGACACCTTAGTCTATCCCTATATCTTAGCCACCGACAGCATCACCGATACCATATGGAAGCCTTTCAACCTATGCATCATCGTATTGGAAAGCTTTGGTCAAGAGATGATAGGCTATTATAATGAAAATCAGAGATATCCAGTCACACCTTTCATGGATTCTCTGTTGCCAAACTGTCTTACCTTTGACGGACGAGCCAACGGGCGACGCTCCATCGAGTCCTTGCCTTCCATTCTCTCCGGAATACCATCCCTGATGGATGCCGACCTCACTTCATCTCCTTACTTCGGAAACAAAATTGACGGATTAGGAATGCATTTACAAAAACACGGATACAGCACATCGGTATTCCATGGAGGCAACAACGGCACCATGAACTTCGACGTATTCTCGCAACATGCTGGTTTTAAAGACTATTACGGACGAAAAGAATATAATAACGACGATGACTTTGATGGAAAGTGGGGCATTTTTGACGGACCATACCTTCAGTATTGCATCCAAAATATCGACACCATACAGCCGCCGTTCGCAACACTACTCTACACTTTGTCATCGCATCACCCCTATCTCCTCCCTGAAGGCTTCGAACTGCCCAAGGAAGCATACTTATGGAGTGGATTTGAAAAGACGGTATACTATTCCGACTGTGCGCTACGGGACTTCTTCAAGTCCGCCTCTCAGACTGACTGGTACGAAAACACACTCTTTGTCATCACAGCTGACCATGCCAACACAGAGCACTATCAATCCGATTTCAGCAACATGTGGGGCATGTATGCTATTCCTATCGCCTTCTTTATGCCAAAGCGTATTGAAGCTAAACACAATGTTGAAATCGCACAGCAGATTGACCTTAATGTAAGCATTCTCAGCGCATTGGGATTCGATGACACGATTTGCAGTTTCGGACGTAATGTATTCGATAGTCTCAGTGAGCCTTACACCATCTCATACCTTAATCAGACATATCAATACAGCAATGGTGATTACCTCATTCAATCCGACGGCAACAATACCATTGGCGTATTCAAAGTTCAAAACGACCGACAACTTAACGACAATCTCGTCGACAGGATTCAGTGCCCCGATCTCGCTCAGAAGTTGAGAGAACGACTTCAAATTTATAACAACGGACTAATTCACAACACATTATACATCGACAGCACGTTATTCAATGGACAAGCAGAAGATACGCTTTATCATCAACCCGATTTCGGGCAAGATCCACAGGAAGAACTTGCCCCAGCAAATTGAAGATTACTTAAACACCAACCGCTACGAATACGACATTCAAATATCAGAATACGCTGGTCACGCAAAAGTCCTCGCTCAAGAAGCCGTAGAGCAACATTTTGATATTGTTGCCGTTGCAGGAGGTGATGGTTCCATCAATGAAGTGGGGACACGTCTCATCGGGACTGACATCGCATTGGCCATCATCCCTTGCGGTTCAGGCAATGGATTATCGCGTTGTCTAAACATCCCTCTTGACCCAGTGAAAGCTCTGGAGCTGATTAACCGTCAAGCTATCTGTAAGATTGACACCGTGACTGTCAACGATGTTCCGTTCATCAGCATCTCAGGCACGGGCTACGATGCCAAGGTTGCCGATGATTATGCCAAGGACCGTCATCGCGGTTTCGATACCTATTTCCGTTACATCGTCCATAACTATTTTACCCTCGGCGAACAGTATTACACCATCACTATCCCAGGAAAGTCTTTTACTACTAAAGCATTTTTCATCTCTTTTGCTAACTCTAACCAGATGGGCTACGATGTCCCCATCTCCCCTCGCGCTTCGCTTTGGGACGGTAAAGTCGACCTCTGTATCGTACGCAAGCCTAGTCCCCTCGAACTGCCTATCGTTGGAAGCTATTTCCTGACCAAGAACATGGACAAATCCCCTAAAGTCGACATCATCCAAGTCTCTGAAGCCACCATACAACGACCCAAAAACGACGTCGTCAATATTGATGGTGAGTCTATCGTCTTTGAAAAGGACCTTCATATAAAAATCAATCCATTATCGCTCAAAGTCATAGTTTAAGTCATCAGTTATGATACAAAGATACCTTGCCATACTCATTGCCTTAGCGAAAGGGATGCATTTCAACGATTATTACACAGCGATGTTCTCACAGGCCATCTGCTCAATCACCATCGTTGTCATTGGCATTCTGCTGATTTTCTTAGCCAAGTTCATCATTCGAAAGACCGTTGACAAAATCATACAAAAATCTCCTTCCAAATACGACGATGAGATTGTAAAAAACAGAGTCCTCCCACGACTTTGCCTGCTCATTCCATCCGTTATGGTGAAGAAATATCTGATTCATACCATGCCTGACTTCCCTAACGTGCGGCATGTTATCATCGGCATCAGCTTTATCTACGACATCATCGTCATCACCACGGTCCTCTTTGCTATTGTCAACACCGGCAACGACATCTACAGCATGCATCGTCGGGCAAAGCTCAAGCCTATCACCGGACTCGTTCAGGTCATCAAAATCATCTTAGTATGCTGCTGTGTACTCCTTATCATCAGTTTCCTGATGGGAAAGAAAGTCAGCACCATCATCATTGGTTTAGGTACTTTATCCGCTGTCCTGATGCTGATTTTCCAAAACACAATCCTTGGTTTTGTTGGAAGCATTCAATTGACTATCAACGATATGCTTCGTATTGGAGATTGGATTGTTGTAGGACAAGCTGATGGAACTGTACAAGAAATCAATCTAACTACCGTAAAGGTCCAAAACTTCGACAACACTATCACGACCATACCCACTGCATCTTTGGTAACCAACCAGTTCACCAATTGGAGAGGAATGTCGGAAGGTGGAGGTCGTCGTATCATGCGAAGCATCACCATCGACATCAACAGCGTTCGATTCTGCACGCCAGAGATGATTGAACGATATCGCAAATACGAGAGAGTTAAAGATTATATCGATAAGAAAGAAGAAGAGATTCAAGAATACAACAAGGCCAATCGTATTGATACTGAAGCACCTATAAATGGACGTCAACAAACCAATTTAGGTATTTTCAGAGCTTATCTCAACGCCTATCTCCAATCGAATTCGGATTTGAATCATAACATGACTATGTTGGTTCGTCAGCTACAGCCTACCGAATTTGGCATTCCGATTCAGGTTTATGTATTCAGTAAAGAGAAAGACTGGGAGAAATACGAAGACATCCAGAGCGACCTCTTCGACCATATCATTGCAGCTGCACCTCTCTTCGACTTGAAAATCTTCCAAAGGCACTAAGTCATGAGTATATCCAACACGAATGATACAAAGAGCACGACATCCAGTCCCGGCAGAGCTTTCACTGAGAGGTATCTCAGCATGATGTTCTCAGGTCTTCGTGATGCAACTCCCGAACAGGTTCAGGAAGAGTTGGAGCACTGTCGCACCATGAATGCAAAGGCTGTCAGAGTGCCACGAATCTTTCGCGACAAGTTCACCGAATCGCATTTTCAGGCTTCCAACGGCTACGACATGCAGTTGTTCAGTTCTTCTGTAAGTCACACAAGCGACTCTCCGATAGTAGTCTATTTTCACGGAGGAGCTTGCATCTACCAGCCGGTATTCTTCCATTGGAGAGTCATCCACGACATGGCTATTCGCACTCATTACGAGTACATTATGCCCATATACCCTAAGTCTCCAGCCTATCATTGTCAAGATAATGTCGAAGCACTGATTGATTTCTACAGGCATTTCTCGGAGCAGCACAACGACCGGCGCATCATCTTTATGGGCGATTCAGCCGGAGCATGCATTGCCATCGTCTTGGCGCAAGAAATCAAGCGTCTGAACTTAAAAGCAATCTCCGATTTGGTCCTCATATCACCTTGTGTTGACTTCACTTATCCTGAAGTTCAGAAGATGCGTGAGATACAACCGCTTGACACCATGTTGCAACTCGACCGCATCCGATTCATCACGGAGACTTGGAGAGGCGATATTCCAGCCAATCACCCATGGGTCAGTCCCATATATGGCGACCTCACTGCCCTACCTGCCAACACCATCCTCGTATACGGAAGTGATGAAATCTTGAAAGTTGATTCCGAGATGCTCCTACGCAAGATGAACGAGCAGCATCTGAGTATTCAAGCACGAGAATATCCGAAGATGTTCCACACCTTCCCTATGTTTCCAATCCGTGAAGGCTTTGATGCCTTGAAGTGGATTGTCAAATGTCTGAAATAAATTATTGAATTTACAGCGCTGAACGAAGACGAACCAGCGACGACAGCAGTTCTTCGACACGGTCGAGTGCCAACATATTGGCACCATCTGACTTAGCTTGTGAGGGATTAGGGTGAGTCTCCATGAAAATTCCATCGACTCCAGCTGCGATACCTGCCTTTGCTATCAATCCAATTAGTTCTGGTTTGCCTCCCGTTACTCCATTGCTTTGATTAGGCTGTTGCAAGGAATGGGTCACGTCCAGAACAACTGGAACGCCAAAGGATTGCATGATGGGGATGTTACGATAGTCCACCACCAAATCCTGATAGCCGAACATAGAGCCACGTTCCGTCAGCATTACCTTATCATTGCCTGATTGACGGACTTTATCGACGGCAAAGCCCATGCTCTCGCCCGACAGGAACTGTCCTTTTTTGATATTCACCACCTTACCAGTCTTCGCTGCTGCGACCAGCAAGTCGGTCTGACGGCAGAGAAATGCTGGAATCTGCAAGATATCCACATACTCAGCAGCCATTTCCGCATCATGAGCCTCATGGATATCCGTCACAACCGGGATGTCAAATTCCGAGCGAATCTTTCCTAAGACCCTCAATGCTTTCTCGTCACCGATTCCTGTAAAAGAATCAAGGCGCGAGCGATTCGCCTTACGATACGAGCCTTTGAAGACATAAGGAATTCCTAAGCGATTCGAAATCTCCACAAGTCTCTCAACAATCCGGAGAGGAGATTCCTCGTCCTCTATCACGCAAGGTCCTGCTAATAAGAAGAATTTATTATTATATTTATATGGAAATTCTATCATTTGGAACCAATACTAACAATTTGTCCGGTCATAGAATCGAAGGTCATGATGGAATTGGACAGTGGAGCCAGCATGAAGACACCGTACTGAGCGATTGTCTGACGTCCTTCACAGAGGGTTTGATTACCCATGGAAACTTTCACCTGAGCCACTTCAGGGATACGGTAGAAGAGCTTATTTTCATGGCTAAGAGATTCCACGGCTGACTGGCTCAATTGATTGATAGAGCCTGTGGTTTGCAGGGAAAGAGCCTGTACACTGATAGATGTTCCCATTCCATTCGTACCGGCAACAAGACCTTGTTCCTTTGAGAACTTTGCAACGGTTTGAGAGGTAACTTCTTTAGAAGGGGTGACATAGATGCTTCTCACATAAGTTGTTGAGATGCGTTTACCGATAAAGAGGCTAAGATATTCAGCTTCCATAGCATCAAGGTCGTCGAACATAGCCTTGTAGGTATCAAGTAAAAAAGCAGTTTCCTGATAGCCTGTAAGGAGTTTCAGTTTTTCTTGACGGATGGTTGCAATCATCTCGGCAGCATCACGGGCAAGGTCTTCTTCATTGTTCATGCCAACAGGACCATAATAATATTTAAAATCCTGATTGATAGTATTTTCGAAATTAAATACAGGTGAAGTCTCAGCAACAGTTTCAGGCATTACACCTGGTTGTCCCACTCCGCTCAGGATACCTTTAGGAGTGAGATAAAAGTCATTCATCTCCCCTTTCTTTGAATTGAAGGTTACAAAGAATGTAGCATTGGGGTCGGCTTCAGCCATTGGGGTCACGGATACACCTTTTAATGCATATTCTTTTTTATCCTCAGAGACATAGTCGTTAGCACCAACTAAATCAACATATTCGCTATAGGGACCGACTTTAAGGGTCGATTCTTCGATGGTAAAGTCAACACGGAGAACTGTCTGAGGCAAAGAATAGTAGATACCATTCTGTTGTCCCGGTGATGTCGACTTGGCATGACTGACGAGATATTGAGCCGACAGGTTCGAGTTAAATGACAGGGCGGCGATGGCCAAGATAAGATACGAAATACGTTTCATAGTTTCATTATTTGTTGGAGCGTCAAAGATACATTATTTTCTTGATTTTTTGCACTATTCTATGACAGCTTGGGGAGTTTTATTGTTTTCTTCTCTATGGCTGAAGCACCATAAGGAAAGGAAAGTGAGGAGACCATTTACAATAAGTATCTCAAAACCAAAACGATAGCCATTAAAAAGTATCGGAGAATAGAGTTTCAGGAGATAGCTAGTTACAGGAGCGGCTACTGCTATAAAAGGAACTGCTTTATCATTGACGCGCCAGCGTTTCATGAAGAGTCCGAAGCAATACAGGCCTAAGAGAGGACCATAGGTAAAGCCAGCGATATCGAATATTTTGTCGATAAGGGACTCATTATGGAAGGGTCTGAAAGCGATGATGACAAGAAGATAGACGAGAGCGAAGGCGACATGGATGTATTTGCGATAGCGAGTCACTTGTTGTTCATCCAAGCCTTTCTTTTCGATGTGCAAGAAATCGAAACAGAAAGTAGTAGTCAGGGCTGTCAGGGTACCATCAGCGCTAGAATAGCCAGCAGCAACGAGTCCTAGCACGAATACCACGGCGGTGAAGCGGCTCAAAGAGAACGCAACAGATGGGAAGATTTTGTCGTTGACCACCACTCCTGCAGCATTCACTGGCAATTCAAAACCAGTTTGGCGAGCGTAATAAATCAAGGCAGCGCCGAGGCATAGGAACAGGCAGTTCACGACGATAAACAAGATGCTCGAGGTCATGACATTTTTCTGAGCATCACGTAAGTTCTTGCAAGTCAAATTCTTCTGCATCATATCCTGGTCTAAGCCCGTCATGGTGATAGTAATGAAAGCACCGCTAAGAATTTGTTTCAGCCAGAATTTATTGTGGGTCCAGTCTGTTTCAAACAGTTTCGTATATCCTTCTGCGGCTGATGCTTTAAGGATGTCTGACAAACTAGTGTCGAGGTTTTTGGTGATATATACCACGGTCATGGCAGCTGCCAAGAGCAAGAAAGTGGTTTGCAAAGTATCAGTCCACACAACTGTCTTAATTCCACCTTTAAATGTATAAAGTAAAATAATACATATAAACACTACTGCGGGGACCCAGAACGGGATTCCCCAGGTCTTAAAGACATATTCATAGAGGACAAAGACGACGAGATACATTCTGAGGGCGGAGCCAAGGAGACGGGATAGGATAAAGAAGGCTGCGCCGGTACGTTCTGAATGGGAGCCGAAGCGCATCTCGAGGTAGGAATAGATAGATGTGAGGTTCAGTCGATAATAGAGGGGCAGCAAGATTCCTGCGATAACGGCATAGCCGATGACATAGCCAAGTACTATGCCGATATAGGTAAACTGTCCGGAATAGACACCGCCAGGGACCGACATAAAGGTGACTCCAGATAGGGAGGCACCAATCATGCCGTATGCGACGACGAACCACGGAGATTTGCGGTTTCCTTTAAAGAACGCATCGTTATTGGATTTTCGCGATGTCACGAAAGCAATCACGAAGAGCAGAATGGTATAAATCAGAAATACTGAGAGTATGATGGCAGCATTCATGGTTGTCATATTAAATTATTGGAAATGAGAAGCAAAGTCTGCAAGAGATTCGCAGCAGTCATCCGCTTCTCCAATTTCATTGCCGATAAAGACCGTATAGATTCCGGCATTTTTCCCGAATTGCACATCGCTAATGCCATCACCAACCATGATGGTCTTATTCAAATCGATATCTGGACAGATTTCCTGGGCCATAAAAGCCATATCGGGTTTAGGTTTTCTATAGTTATCGGGGTCATCAGCGAGTTGGGGGCAAGCTAAGATACAGTCGATGCAGCCACCATGATCTTCAATGGCGCAGCACATCTTATCGTGGATTTCATCTAGGTCCTCCATAGTCATAAGTCCCTTTCCTACTC
>X415_White_Rhinoceros__coassemble_120_pt1 | contig 22354 bp, 21 predicted proteins | sample X415_White_Rhinoceros__metabat2_low_PE_005 | metagenome-assembled genome bin X415_White_Rhinoceros
CCTACGATAACAGCGGCAAGATGTGGAGCATCCTGTCCGTGGTCAATCATGTTCGCCACCTCAGCAGCGATTTCTTTCTTAATCTGGTCGGCAATCAACTTGCCATCAATGATTTTGTTATCCATAAGAACCAATTCTTAGTTTTATCTTCTCCTTGCGCCCATGGCATTAGCCATTCTCATGATTTTCTTGCCACCGCCAGTGGTCATCATACGCATCATCTTGGAGGTCTCTTCAAACTGTTTCACGAGGCGGTTGACTTCGACGATAGAAGTGCCTGAGCCATCAGCAATACGTTTACGGCGGGTACCATTCAAAAGTTTTGGATTCTCACGTTCAGCGGGAGTCATGGAATAGATGATTGCCTCAATGCTCTTGAAGGCATCGTCATCAATCTCTTCATTTTTGAGAGCCTTATCCATGCCAGGAATCATGCTGGTGAGGTCCTTGATATTACCCATCTTCTTGATTTGTTGAATTTGTTTCAAGAAGTCGTTGTAGTTGAACTCATTCTGAGCCAGTTTCTTCTGAAGTTTCTTGGCTTCTTCTTCGTCGAACTGTTCCTGAGCACGTTCCACGAGAGAAACGATATCACCCATGCCGAGGATACGGTCGGCCATACGTTTTGGATAGAAGATATCCAGGGCATCCATCTTCTCGCCGATACCAACGAACTTGATAGGTTTTTCGACGACGGTGCGGATGGTAAGGGCAGCACCACCACGGGTGTCACCATCCAGTTTAGTCAGCACCACGCCATCGAAATCGAGACGGTCATTAAATGCCTTTGCCGTATTCACGGCATCCTGACCTGTCATGGAGTCAACCACAAACAGCGTCTCGTGAGGATGAACCGTTTCCTTGATATTGGCAATCTCGTTCATCATCTGTTCATCGACGGCAAGACGACCGGCGGTATCGATGATTACGACATTCTTATTTTGGCGTTTAGCATATTCGATGGCATTCTGTGCAATCTGAACAGGATTCTTATTACCTTCTTCGGTATAGACTTCCACTTCAACCTGTTCACCCAAGACCTTCAACTGGTCGATAGCAGCAGGACGATACACGTCGCCAGCCACGAGGAGGACTTGTTTTGACTTCTTGCGTTTCAGGTAATAAGCCAATTTTGCAGAGAACGTTGTCTTACCAGAACCTTGCAGACCAGCGATGAGAATGATGCTAGGCTGACCCTTGAGGTTGATGTCGACATGCTCGCCCCCCATCAATTCAGCCAGTTCGTCGTGGACAATCTTAACCATCATCTCACCTGGCTTCACTGAGGTCAGAATCTCCTGACCCAAAGCCTTTTCCTTGATGTTGTTGGTAACATCTTTTGCAATCTTGTAGCTGACATCCGCATCGAGCAGTGCACGACGGATTTCTTTCATGGTATCAGCCACGTTAACCTCTGTAATATATCCTTGTCCCTTCAGTATCTTGAACGAACGTTCTAATTTCTCGCTTAAGCCTTCAAACATATTTCTTTCTAAATAATTTGGGTGCAAAAGTACGATTTTTATTCGGATTAAGACACGCTAAATGCAGAATAAATTTGTAATTTTGCAGGCAGAAAGAAGGATATCATCATGATTAAAGAAAATCTTTTACAAATCAAATCCACGTTACCTGATACTGTGACACTTGTAGCAGTTTCCAAAACGAAGCCTGTTTGTGACCTTCAAGAAGCCTATGATGCGGGACAGCGTATCTTTGGCGAAAATCACGCTCTTGAGATGCGTGACAAGCATGAAGTACTGCCAAAAGATATCCAATGGCACTTCATCGGACATCTTCAGACCAACAAGATTAAGTATATCATTCCATATGTCACGCTGATTCACAGCATCGATTCAGCCAACCTTCTCGAGGCTGTCGACAAAGAGGCCAAGAAACACGACCGTGTGGTAGATTGTCTCTTACAGTTTCATATCGCCACTGAGGAAACCAAGTTCGGTCTTGACCTTGACGAAGCCCGTCAGCTGCTCAACTCAGAAGACTTCAAGATGATGCACAACGTTCGGATTTGCGGCGTCATGGGAATGGCAACCTTCACCGACAACCAAGAGCAGATTCATCAAGAGTTCAAGCACTTGAAGACTATCTTCAACACCCTCAACGAGGAATTCTTCAGCGGACAGCCACAGTTCAAGGAGATTTCGATGGGCATGTCGGACGACTACCCTATTGCCATTGAAGAGGGAGCCACCTTGGTACGTGTAGGCAGTAAGATTTTCGGAGCTAGAAACTACGCCATCTGATTATGACGTACGTATTGCTCATTGTTGGTTTCATAGCGCTCATCGTCGGAGCTGACTGGCTTGTCGACGGAGCCACCAGTGTGGGCATTCGAGCTAAGCTTTCGCCTTTGATTATCGGTTTGACCATTGTAGCCTTCGGTACTTCATTACCAGAGCTTATCATCAATGTATTTTCTTGTGCCAAAGGCAGTTCTGGACTTGCCATCGGCAATATCGTGGGAAGCAATATCATGAACATCCTGTTCATTCTGGGCATTGCTTCCATGATTTATCCTATTGACGTGAGCAGGGTCTCTTTAAGGCGAGATGTACCTGCAGGTTTTATCGCCACAGGCATACTCCTGTTGTTGGCTAATTTCTTTCAGGGTGACGTGAAAGTCATCAACTGGGCAGAAGGGATTGTCTTGCTGATTTGTGTCGGCATCTACATCTGGTCGATGACTTATATCAAAGACTCTAACGATTCCGAGGTGGAAACGGTTCAGATTCCTATGCCGTGGGGGAAGACCATTCTATACCTGTTGGGCGGAATAGGTTTCCTCTATCTTGGAGGTGAGTTAGTTTCACAGAATGCTCAGAAAATAGCCCTGGCATGGGGCATGAGTGAGTCACTTGTCGGACTTACCATCGTGGCAGTTGCCACATCACTACCCGAGCTCATCACCTCTGTTGTTGCAGCCACCAAGAAAAACGCAGGCATTGCCATTGGCAACGTACTGGGTTCCAATATCATGAACATCGTCGTTGTACTTGGTGTCAGTGCCCTCATCACACCTTTGGAATTCGACAGCAAGATGAATTTCAACCTGGTCATCCTCTTAGCAGCGCATTCTCTGATGCTTTTGTTTGTCTTCACGGGCAAAGGTCGCAAGCTCTCGCGCTTCGAAGGTCTCATCATGACGTTGGCTTATCTCAGTTTCATGACTTATACCATTCTGGGATAAATAAAAAAAGCCCCCTCTTTCGAGGGAGCCTTTATCTTACACATCAAATTCTTATTATTAGTCAGCAAGTTGGAGGACTTCCTTGACTTGTTCGTAGTTGCTGTAATCGATGTTGCGATGAGCGTTGTAGTAAGCAGCTTCGATGGCAACAATCTTGAAACGATGTTCTGCAGGAGCTCCGATGTTCATCAAATCGCTTTCGGTCCAGAAGATACTCACACCTTTATTGTAGTAAGAGACCTCGAGAGTTGAAGCGAATTGGCAGATATTTTCATCAACCACATCTTCATAGAAATAGGTCATAGGGACCTGACGCCAGGTACGGTCCACTTCCATATAGACTAACACAGCACCAAAATCGTAGATATTGTTGGTGATGGCATCATAGTCGATATCAACACGCCAGCTGCCGTAAGCATCGGTGTTGTCGTAGCAAGGCTGCCAGTACCAATCTGATGAACGGACTGTCAAAGTTGATGAAACCACGTTAGCATTGCCGTCACGTCCATCTCTACCCGCAGGACCGCGGCAGGATGCCAGGCATACGATGGCTAATAAAGCCATGCAAATCATTTTAATCTTCTTCATGATGAATTTATTTTTAATTGAACAAATAATCGAGTACAAAAGGACTGCAAACATACAAAAATCCCGCCAAACTATCAGTTTCTCTCCAAAAAATCCGTAATTTTGCACCCATTATGAAAAACAAAGGCATCCTACCTCATATCACCGCCTTAGCCGCCATGTTTATATGGGGCGGCTCCTACGTCTGGTCCACACAGGTCTTCAAGACCTTGATGCCAGGCACTACTATTCTCCTCCGACTCATCATCTCATCAGCCTTCCTAACCCTGACAATGATAGTTCTACAGAGGAAGATACACATCGAACGAAAGCACATCAAGTTGTTCATGCTTGCTGCGTTTTTTGAACCTTTTCTCTATTTTATCGGGGAAAGTTACGGTCTGATGCGGGTCTCCCCCACCATCTGCTCTGCCATCATTGCCACCATTCCCCTATTTGCCCCAATAGGAGCCTTCTTTATCCTGAAAGAAAGAATTAGCAAGAGGAATATTGTCGGTCTCATCGTCTCCTTCTTCGGAGTTCTCGTCATGCTCGTCAACAAAAACCTCGAACTGAACGCCTCCGTTCCTGGTCTCCTATTTATCTGCGGTGCGGTCGTGGTAGCCGTATGCTATAGCATCACCCTCAAGTCGTTAGCCGACAAATACGACCCTATCACAGTAGTCCTCGTCGAAAACAGCATCGGAGCCATCTATTTCATCCCCTTTGTACTGCTTGTCGAACGGGACCACCTTGCTGCCATCGCACAAGTCAACGATTACATCGTTCCGCTTCTCCTTCTCGCCATCCTTGCCAGTTCCATCTCATACGTTTTCTACACCTATTCCGTGAGCAAGTTAGGTGTTTCCCGCTCCAATGTCTACACCAACATCATCCCTATCTTCACTGCAGGATTCAGTTACTTCCTTATCCACGAAGAAATCACCCTCCTCAAAGCCATCGGCATCGCCATCGTCATCCTTGGTCTTGTGCTGTCACAACTGAAATCCAAAGATGAGGAGAAATCAACTAATACCATAAATCTATAGTTACCAGCTAATAGCTAACAGCTTATAAAAATGATTACCAGCAAGACAAACCCAAAGATTAAAAACATCGTGAAGCTTCAAAAAGCTTCGGAACGTCGTGAACAAAACCTCATCATCATCGAGGGACAGCGTGAGATTGAACGCGCTCAGCGCTGCGGCTTTGTCATCGACCAACTTTATGTTTGTCCCACCCTTCTTCGTGAGCCCCTTCGCATTACTGCAAACTGGACCGAAGAAGTGAGTGAAGAAGTCTTCGACAAGATTGCTTACCGTGAAGGCAGTGATGGCTTGTTAGCCTTAGCAAAGCCTAAATATAAGAGTCTCAATGAATTCAAACCTAAGAAAGATGCTCTCATCATCGTTCTTGAAACCGTTGAGAAGCCTGGTAACCTCGGAGCCGTGATGCGTACCGCCGATGCTGCAGGTGTTGATGCCGTCATCATCGCCGACCCTGCAACCGACATCTTTAACCCCAATGCCATACGTGCCAGCATAGGCTGTATCTTCAGCGTTCCCGTCTATGCCTGCTCCACCGAAGAATGTATCAGCTGGCTTAAGACCAACAACATAACCATCTACTGCACCTATCTTCAGGCATCCATCGACTATCTCGATGCCGACTTCAAGAAAGCTTCTGCTATTGTCATGGGCACCGAAGCCACCGGCATATCCGATGCATGGGTCAAAGCCGCCGACCAAAACATCATCATCCCGATGAACGGCATCGCTGATTCCCTCAACGTCTCCGTCACCACCGCTATCGTCACCTTTGAAGCCATCCGTCAAAGAAGAAAATCATTGACCACAACGAAATAATTCGTACCTTTGCCGAAAAGTACCCCATGGAGCTATTAGACCTATACGACAACGACTTAAAACCAACAGGCCAAAGCATTGAGAGAGGACTACCTATCCCACAAGGCCTGATGATTCCTATCGTGGCCGTATTCATCTATAACAACAAAGGCGAATACCTCATCCAGAAAGTTGCTCCTCAAAAAGGCAACTACTACTCCACCACTGCAGGCCATGTCCAAAGTGGGGAGACCGACTTCACCGTCTCCATGCGCCGTGAACTCAAAGAAGAAATCGGTCTATCCGTCACCAAATCCGAACTCAAACTCCTACGCATCAGAAGATACCCACACAAGTTCACCCTCCTCTATATGCTCAAAAGCAACATCCCTATCGAGATGCTACGACTCCAAAAAGAAGAAGTCGAATCTGTACAGTGGATGACCCGCTCGCAAATTGAACAGCTCTGCGACCAAGGACTCTTCAACAAAATCCACTATCAACTCCTTCTCGACTGCGAAGAACGACTCAAATCACTCCCTCCATTATAGACTTAGAAATAATATCATCAAATATATAATAAAAAATACATCAATAAAATGATTGCAAAAGAATTACTGAACCCAAGAAGCATCGTGGTAGTGGGCGCTTCAGCCGACATCCACAAACCAGGCGGAAAAGTATTAGCAAACCTTTTGGAAAGTCCCTTCAAGGGACAGGTCTATGCCGTTAACCCAAAAGAAGCAGAAGTCCAGGGCGTGAAATGCTATGCCAAAGTCGATGACCTGCCACAGGTCGACTGTGCCATCTTAGCTATCGCCGCAAAATATTGTCCATCAACTGTTGACATCCTTGCTCTCCAGAAGGGAACGAAAGGATTCATCATCATCTCAGCCGGCTTTGGTGAAGAGAATGCAGAAGGTGCAGCCTTCGAGCGTCACATTGCCGACACCATCAACAGCGTGGGCGGTTCCCTTATCGGACCTAACTGCACGGGCTTTCTCAACACCAACTACTGTGGTGCATTCGATGCTCCTATCCCGACTCTCGACCCTCATGGCGTCGACTTCATCACGGGTTCAGGTGCTACTGCCGTGTTCATCAAGGAATATGGTATCAGCAATGGTTTGACCTTCAACAGCGTCTGGGCAGTAGGCAACTCCGCTCAGGTAGGCATTGAAGATGTTCTCGAACATCTCGACGAGACCTTCGACCCTGAGAAGAGCAGTCGTGTCATCATGCTGTATATGGAAAAAATCAGCAATCCTCAGAAGATGCTGAAGCACGCTCGTTCCCTCATCAACAAGGGTTGTAAGATTGCTGCTATCAAATCGGGCGGTTCTGCAGCAGGCAGCCGTGCTGCAAGCTCACACACTGGTGCCCTCGCCACCTCTGATGTCGCCGTCGATGCTCTCTTCCGCAAGGCAGGTATCGTCCGCTGCCAGAACCGTGAAGAACTCACCACCGTCTGCGAAATCTTCATGCATCCTGAAGTAAAAGGCAAGAACATGGCCGTCATCACCCACGCTGGTGGTCCAGCCGTCATGCTCACCGACACCCTGTCGAACAATGGCATGGACGTTCCACACCTCGAAGGTCCAAAGGCCCAGGAACTCCTTGGAAAACTCTTCAACGGTTCATCGGTCGGTAACCCTATCGACTTCCTTGCTACCGGTACTGCTGAACAACTCGGCTATATCATCGACGCTTGCGAGAACGACTTCGACAACATCGACTGCATGTGCGTCATCTTCGGTTCTCCAGGTCTCTTCCAGAACTACGAGGTTTACAAGGTCCTCGACGAGAAGATGAAGACCTGCAAGAAGCCTATCTTCCCTATCCTGCCTTCCATCATCAACGTGAAGGACGAGATTGCTGACTTCATCAACAACAAGCACCGCATCAACTTCCCTGAAGAATGTGTGTTCGGCAATGCTCTTTGCAAGGTATACAACACTCCAAAGCCTCAGCCTGAGAATCCAGTCCTTCCAGAAGTCGACACCAAGCGCATCCGCGAAGTCATCGACAGCTGTGAAAACGGTTATATCGACCCTGACAAGATTTACCAACTCCTCGATGCAGCTGGCATTGCCCAGAAGCAGATTCGCGTTGTCGACCAGAAACAACAAGCTGTTGACTTCGCCAACGAGGTTGGTTATCCACTCGTCATGAAGGTCGTCGGTCCCGTCCACAAGTCAGACGTGGGTGGTGTCACCCTGAATGTTCGCGACATCGAGACCGTTCAGAGAGAGTTCGACCGTCTCATGGCCATCAAGGATACCTATGCTGTTGAGATGTATCCTATGCTCGATGGCACTGAGGTCTACATCGGAGCTATCCGCGATGCCAAGTTCGGTCACCAGGTCTTCTTCGGTCTCGGTGGCATCTTCATCGAGGTGCTGAAAGACGTTCAGAGCGCACTTGCTCCTGTCAACGTACAAGAAGCCAAAGACCTCATCACCAAGCTTCGTGGTTACAAGATTCTGCAGGGAGTCCGTGGACAGCAGCCTGTCAACGTCGATGTCTATGCTGAACAGATTGCACGTGTCAGCGCCCTCGTCATGGCAGCACCTGAGATTGCTGAGATGGACCTCAATCCACTCCTCGGCAACCCGAAGAATGTCGTCGCTGTCGACGCCAGAATCCGTATCGAAAAATAAATCAATCCATACACTCTGGGGCCATCAAAGACCCCAGAGTCTTTTTTTATTATGATTACCAGCAGAGCTACTATTTATCTCGTCTACGCCATACTCGTTCTCATCACCTATTTAGGCGACAGAATTCTGAAGAAGAGTGAGCGAAAATACCGTATCCTCGGCTATATCGTCTGCATTCTCGGCGACCTCGCCGTCCTTGGCTGGGGACTTCACACTTATTTCACTTACAAAGACACCAACTATGAGGTAGCCTCCCAGACTGGCTTCGTCCTCGGCGGCATCCTCTTCGGAGTCTGCGTATTATGTCTCCTTGGCCGCTACTGGCAAAACAAAGAACTCGACAAGCGCCGTCTCCACGACAAGGAAGCGGAAGAATAAAAACACTATGAAGAGGGGCCTTCTTTTCATCCTGTTAGTCTTGACTATGACGATTCATCCTGTCACGGCACAGGACATTCCTCATGACAGTCACACGACTTGGGACGAGACTGTGATGTTTTCACATCCAGGAGGCTTTTACCAAGAGAGCTTCATGCTTTCTTTGGAATGCACATTCCCGACACATCAAATTCGATACACCCTTAACGGAAACACCCCCGACTCCACATCAGCACTTTATACAGTCCCAATGATGATGGATTCAGCGATGTTTTCCAAATCAAATATCTACACTATTGTAGACTGTATTCCGTCACAGTATTTTCTTGCTGACGATGTGGAGCGAGCCATTGTGATTCGTGCTGCTGTATTCAACGAAGAAGGAGAGCGAATCAGCGAGGTGGCGACACAGACCTATCTTATCAATGCCCTGGGATGTGACACACATGGTTTACCTGTGCTTTCACTGACAGCCGATTCCCTTGATCTCTTTGATTATGAGACAGGTATTTTTGTACCAGGAGCCTCTTACGACAGTTCTGATTCGACCCATACTGGAAATTACTATAATAAAGGCAGGGAGTGGGAGCGCCGAATCAACATGGAGTTTTACGAGACAAGCAACGATGGCATAAACCAACAATGCGGTCTCCGTACTCATGGCGGTGCTTCACGCTGGTTTCAGCAGAAAGGCATGAAGCTTTATGCTCGTGAAGAATATGGTAAAAAACGCTTCAAGCATGCTTTCTTCGAAGACACGCCGCTTGATTCTTTTAAACATCTAAACCTCAAGCCCTTCCGCTGCAGCAACTGGCTTCATACGGGAGGACAAGATTACCTTTCGAACCGCATCGCACATCGTCTCAATATGGAGTCATCGGCCGTTCGCGAGGTCATTGTCTTCCTTAATGGTGAATATTGGGGCATATATACTTTGGAAGAGACTCCTGACGAAAGGTATTTAGAAGACCATTGGGAGGTGGACATTGATTCTTGTAACATCATCAAATATTGGGGTGTTACGGAGCACGGCGACGGTATGGACTGGTGGAGACTACGCAACTGGATGGGCGAAGCAATTCTTAATCATGAAGACGATTTCGCATACGCTTGCAACAAGGTGGATGTCCCTTGCTTCATCGATTATGAAATCTTCGAAATCTTCTCCAGCAACTGTGACTGGCCTGTCAACAATGCCTTATGTTGGCAAGCTGCCGAAGGAAAGCACTTCCGGTTCATCTTCTACGATGGAGATGGTTGCTTCTCAAAGACAGACTTTGATGCCTGGGGCAATGCCACCGACTCCATCTTGCAACACCCAACCTCAGCGCCTCATGCGACCTTGTTTTTCAGATGTTTTATGCAGAATCCCGACTTTCGGCAGGCCTTCGCCGCAAGATATGCAGAATTGAAAGACAGTTATTTAAGTATTGATACCATGTGTTACTATTGGCAATGCTATTACGACTTGGCAGAGGCCAACATCAACACTATGGTAAATCGGTTTCACTTCCCCATGAGTTACCAACGTTGGAAGAACGATATGATGGTTTGCAAGGACTTCCTTATGCAACGCGACGAGACCTTCCGTGCACAGATGTCGGAATATTTCACTCTTGATGAAACGACATATGCAAACGAAATCAGCTGTTACCCAAATCCTTTTACAGAGAGTCTCACACTGATGATTTCAGAGACTACAGCTGGCACGATTCCGATTATCATTTATGATGCAACAGGTACCATCTGTTACAGCAACGATGTCGTAACGGATGGAACGACCCGCATCACTATCCATCCAAATCTTCCAGCAGGTCTCTATCTGCTCCAGGCTGGAAAAACCACAAAGAAAATTATAAAAATCTGATATACAATGAAAAAATCCGACTTTATAACCCTATTGATTGTCGCCGCTGTGATTTGCGGCTTTGCATTCATCCCAGGAGCATGGGATTGGTTTAACACTACCACCAAGGAGCATGGACTCTTGATGAGTTTCTTCAAGTTCGCCATCTTAGGGACCTTTGGAGAGATGTTAGCTCTACGTATCCGCGAGGGAGTCTACCACAAAAAAGGCTTTGGTCTGCTGCCTAAGATGCTGATATGGGGTATTCTCGGTGTTGTCATCGCTTCGGCCATGACCATTTTCAAGACGGGCACGGTTGCCCTTCTCGACAACGGATTCCATCTCAACGGTCAGGCCAAAGAATGGTTTGCCGGGAGTCTCTCATGGGGCAAATTCTTTGTAGCATTATGTGTCAGCGTGCTGATGAACACCCTCTTTGCTCCAGTCTTCATGACCTTCCATAAGATTACCGACATTCATATCTCTGAGACAGGCGGAACGCTGAGAGGATTCTTCGGCAACAAACTCAAGATGAAAGAGACCATGTCGCAGAAGATTAACTGGGACACACAATACGGTTTCATCTTCGCCAAAACGATACCTTTATTCTGGTATCCTGCTCATACCATCACCTTCCTGCTTCCTCCTACCCTGCAGGTCCTCTTCGCCGCCTTCCTCGGCGTCGCTCTGGGTGTCATCTTGAGTATCAAAAAGTGATAAACGGACAAAGATGAATTACCTCGACAGGCAAAAGACAGCTTTAAAGAAAATGATGACTGTCATTTTCTGTTGGCTTGGCATGTCCTCTTTTGCTCAGAACGAGGCTGTCATTTTCTCTCAGAAAGGAGGCTTCTACCCCGACTCTTTTGAGTTGAGTTTGGATTGTTTCTACTCCAATCACGAGATTCACTATACTCTGGACGGCAGCACTCCAACTGCTGGTGACCTTCTTTACAAGGCCCCTTTAACACTCTCGGAAGAGCTGTATTCTCCTGCGAATCTCTATCAAGAGACCGTCTCCCCTCCAAATTTCATTTTCATCCCCGATACCATTCAACGCGCCATCGTCATCCGAGCCGCCGTCTTCGACAGCAACGGTGTGCAAATCAGCGAAGTCAACACCCAAACCTATCTTATTGAAAGGCAATTAGTCAATGGCCAATGGTCAATGGCTAACGGTCATCAATCAATGGCTAACGGTCTACCTCTCCTATCCATAGTCATCGACCCAGCATCCTTGTTAGACGCCGACACGGGCATCTTTGTGCCGGGTAACAAGTGGAATCCCGACAATCCGGAACTCACGGGCAATTATTATCAAAAAGGGAGGGGATGGGAACGGCTGGCTAATGTTGAGTTCTATGAACCCGCTGACAATTCAGGCATCAACCAGCAATGCGGACTGCGTACTCACGGCAACAGAGCACGTCGTTACCCCGCCAAAGGCATGAAAATCTATGCCCGTGAAGAATATGGTAAGAAACGATTCAAACACGAATTCTTCGAAGACAGTCCACTCAAGAGTTTCAAGCATCTCATCATCAAGCCCTTTTCTACTCTATGGCCCTATGCTGGAATACAAGATTATATCTGTAATCAATTAGCGTTAAGCATAGGTCTCGAAGCCGCTCATTCCCGACCAGTACAAGTCTATCTTAACGGAGAATTTTGGGGGATATATTTCCTTCAGGAAAAGATGGACGAGCGTTATCTTGAAGACCATTATGACATTGAACCCGACAACTGCAATATCATTGGAAGTTGGGGAGGTGTTGTTGAGTCTGGTGACCACCATTCATTTCTATCCATGATGGATTGGTTAGAGGATGCCGATTTATCGCTCGATGCAAATTATGAGCATATACAATCCATCGTCGATATCCCCGACTTCATAGATTATATGATTTTGGAGACCTTTATCTGCAACAAGGACTGGCCCAACAACAACATGCGCTGCTGGCAAGTCGATGACAGTCCATGGAGATGGATGTTTTATGATGGTGACTATACCTTCAGCGACCGAGACTTTGATGTTTTCGAAAATGCTTGTTATATTGGAAATGAGACTTGGCCTTCGAGTCTCCAGGCCTCCTTATTATTTAGAAGATTGCTGGAAAACAATCATTTCAAGCAGCAATATAACGACCGGGTCATGGAACTTTGCGGCAATGAATTCCAATACAGAAACACACATTCCATTCTTCAAGAAGTAACTCAGACATTACAGCCCTTCATCGTATCGCAATCCAATCGTTTCGGTTATCCAGAATCGCTAAGTGCCTGGCTTTGGGCTAATAATTATATTGACTCATACCTTCAAAATCGCACTGAGACATACCTCGAAGAACTCGAAAATTTCGCTCCAGCACAACCGCACGCTTATGCCTCAAACACCAATCAATTCATAGTTTACCCCAATCCAGTCCAAAACACCTTTTATATAATGATGGCAGACGGACGTTCCCGTCAAGTCAATCTATCTATTACAGATATCACAGGCCGTGTTCTCTATCATTATGAAGGATGGATTCCAGCTTGCGAGCCTATCGTCATAGAAAACCATTGGACTTCAGGAATCTACTTTATTCATAACGGAGAGTATACCGTCAAAGTAGTAAAGTGAATTCATATTATTGAACATTAGCCCTTGATCATTGGTCATTGACTGTTATAGAGAATCGGCGGCACGGCGAATACGATCCGACAAATCAATCAAAGCACCTTTCAAGAGATATAATTCCTCAGTCGTAAAAGAGGTAGGCTTTTTGTTCCCATCAATGCCATCAAGTTTATGATACAACCAAGATCCAGACTTATCAAAATAACGCACAGCCAAATCCCGCCATGAAATTGAAACCAGGATATCTTCCAGTTGCTTCTTCATTGTCTCCTGTTGAGACTCTTTTAATGTCATTGTTGCCATATTATTTCAATTTTTATTCTCAAAAAAACACTAACTCTCACCATCCATTAACTCCGTAAAGAGTCTCTCAATATAGTATACTATCTCAGGACCTGAGAATAACATACTATTTCTATAGTCTCTTATGGCTTGAATCAAGTCATACTCCTTTTCAGTCAGTTCAAGAATTCTTGTCTTCATTTAAATATGATTGTTAATGAAGCCGTCACAAAGATAGTACAAATATTCGTATTACAACAGCATGGAATAATAATTTCTTTAAAAACACAGCAAAATTAGTAAATAATAGAATTTATAACAACATTTATATAGTTATTGTTTATTAATATATATATTATCTGGAAAAACATCAAATTAAATAATCCAAAGTAAATTCCCGAAAAACTTGACAGTAAAGAATATTGTCGTACATTTGCAGTGTCCTAATTCACTAGTACACTAACACAAAATATACGCAAAATGATTGAAATCAAGAACTTGGACTTCGCTTATAAGAAAACGAACGTCTTCAAAAGCATCAATCTCACCTTCGAAAATGGCAATATCTATGGTCTTTTAGGTGAGAACGGAGTGGGAAAGACCACCTTGTTAAAACTCATTGCAGGTCTGCAAAAGCCTACAGCAGGCGAAAGCCAGGTCGACGGCATCGACGCGTTCAAACGCTGGCCCGAGACCCTTCAGAAAATCTATTTCATCTCTGAGGACTTCGCCATCCCGGAAGGGACTCCTATTAATAACATCAAGTCGCTCGGCATGTTCTATCCCAACTACGACGAAAAGCTTTTCTTTGACATCTGCAAGGAGATGGAAGTAGACCCAGAGAGAAAATTTGCGGAGATGTCGTTCGGTCAGCAGAAAAAATGCCTCATCGCCACGGCTTTGGCTCTCAACACCGAATACCTCCTCCTCGATGAACCTACCAACGGCCTCGATATCCCTTCGAAGACTCTCTTCCGTCAGGTCATCACCAAACATGCCACCGACGAGCGCACCATCATCATCTCGACCCACCAGGTTAAGGATGTGGAGAACCTCATCGACCCTATCATCATCCTCGACCACGACGAGGTGCTCCTCAAGGCATCCTTCCGTGAAATCAGCGAGAAACTGTATTTCGACTATGGCATGGAAAAGGACAGCGAGGCGTTGTATAGTGAGATGATTCCTGGAGGGTATGTCAACGTGACCCGTAACCCATCGGGCGAAGACAGTAAAATCAGCATCGAAGTGCTGTTCAACACCGTGATGAAGAACAAGGAAACCATCAAGCAAATCTTCAAATAAGAAAGGGATTCAGCATGAACAACACATTCGAAATGAAACGTTTCGGACAAGTCATCTCACGCGACTGGAGCAACTATATCCGAAACTACGGCATCAGTCTGTTAGTTTGGTCCCTCTTCCCTATCGTAGCATGGATATGCACTTGGGTGTACGATTTTGAAGCCGATTTGAGTAGCCGCAATTTACTCATTCTTTGGGTTATGTTTGTGGCCACCATGACTGCTGCGCCAAAGATTTACGGCAAGGTCAACCTTCCACGCGAGGGCGTCGCCTTCGCCATGGTCCCAGCTACCAACCTCGAGAAATTCTTCAGTATGATTCTCTACTGTGGAATAGTCACCCCTCTCCTCGTATTCTTCGGCCAATGGTTGACGGACACAATCTTATCGCTCCTCCCCTTTGGTGGATACCAAGGTTTTGTCACCATGAACCACGCCAGTGATACTGTTCCTGCAATCCTTTTAATCATCGCGATTGTCTTACTTGACGCTTCCATCTTCATGTTTGGCAACATGATTTTCAAGAAACGCAAAGTTGGCAAGACCTTTGCTTGCGGCTTGCTCATCGCCTTCATCCTCACGCTCTTACTTCAAATTCAATCCATTCTGGATTTTGGTAAGGCAATCATCAATGCCGTTCTCAACACCGAGGCTGCTGTGTGGGTTGTCATAGCTGCCATCTTCATCGTAGCCTGCGCCTTTTTCTATGCTACATTCCTTAAAATAAAGAACCAAAAATATTAAATATAAATGAATAACAAATTTCATCTCAACCGTTTTGGCAGGGTCTTAGGCTATGATGGGAAGCATTATTTCCACAATTTCGGTCTGACCTTGGCAATCCTATGTGCCATTCCGATTTTCATGTGGGTCCTTACACTCGTTTTCGGATTCACCATGCCCGTGCCCTTTCGCGCAGCTGTCATCTACCTCTGCACCTTAATTGCCATCATACTAGGTCCTGCCAAGGCATTTGGCGACATCAACCTCAAACGCGAGGGAGTTCGTTTTGCCATGCTCCCTGCCTCGACATTCGAGAAGTTCCTGAGTTACACCCTCTACAGTCTGCTTACCGTCGTAATCGTCTTCTTGGGGTCGTATGCCATTGACAGTCTACTGACCCTTCTTCCCACTGGAGGATTCGACAAGTTCATCCACAGTTTCAGCATTATGGATAATGTCAAAATGATGATGGATGACACTTTTGCTGTCGAAGAAATAGATGATGCTGAGGTTATTAGTGCATACGAATTATTTAATGGCCTCAGTCGTATCGCCGACATCAGCAACATCATCGGGATATTTTTCAACACAGGACTCTTCATGCTGGGTAATCTGTTTTTCCAGACGCACAAAACAGCCAAGACCATCGTCGTCATGCTGGTCGTTTCATTTATCGTCTCGAATCTCGTTCAAATCATCGTACTCTCTTCGGATTCTCCTTTTAGCATCTATATGTTCACGAAACCAGAAGAACTCGATTTAGCAAGTATCAGCGCACTAGCCAAATACGTAAGCATCATCAGCATGATCATCAATGCCATTCTGGCCCTTGGCATCTATATTGGTAATTACTTCAAAATGAAATCCTTAAAATACTAAGTTATGGAATTCGATGCACATAAACCCATATATTTACAAATCTGTTCCCAGATTTATGAAAAAATTCTCAATGGGGAACTGAAAGCAGGTGACCGTATCCTCTCGGTCCGTGAGCTCGGTGTACAGCTAGGAGTGAATCCCAACACCATCATGCGTTCCTACGAGACTCTCACCAACTCCAACATCATCTACAACAAGAGAGGTATTGGCTATTTTATCTCCGACGACGCCAAGGAATTGGTTCTCAAACAGATGAAGGAAGAATTTATCAACAACGAGCTTCCAGAGGTACTCCGCAAAATGAAACTATTAGGATTCAGCGAGACGGAGATTGCCGAGTTGCTGAAGGCTTAAGCAGCGAGTCAGCTCCTAACTTAGAACTTTTTACTATTTTTGCCTCTTGAATTAAATCAACTAACTATACTATGAAAAAAGTATTTCTTTTTGCAATCGCAATCTTGGCCTGTGGAATGCTTTCCGCTCAGCCAGGCATGAAGATGAAGACCACCTACCTCGACAACGGTCTTAAGGTCGTGATGTGTGAAAACCACCAACAACCAGAAGTTTATGGTGCTGTCTATGTCCACGCAGGCAGCAAGAATGACCCTCTTGACGCCACAGGTATGGCTCACTATTTTGAGCATATCATGTTCAAGGGTACCGACCGTATCGGCACCACAGACTGGAGCAAAGAGAGTGTATATCTCGACAGCATCAGTGATCTATACGACCAACTCCACGAGACCAACGACCCAGAAGCACGCAAGGCAATCCAACGCGAAATCAACCGCATCAGCATCGCTTCTACCGACTATGCTATTCCGAACGAAACCGACGTCATCCTCACCCAGATGGGCGGTACCGGACTCAATGCTGGTACGTCATACGACATGACCGTCTTCTTCAACAACTTCCCATCAAATCAGATTGCCAAGTGGATGGATGTCTATGTTGAACGTTTCCGCAACCCAGTGTTCCGTCTCTTCCAGAGCGAGCTCGAGACCGTATACGAAGAGAAGAACATGTACGGCGACAACCCAATTCAGGGTTTCCAAGAATACCTCTTCAAAGAAGCCTTTGGAGACCATCCTTACGGCCGTCCCGTCATCGGATATACCGAACACCTCAAGAATCCTCAGCCCTCCAAAATGCGCGAGTTCTACAACACATACTATGTGGCTAACAACATGACGCTCATTCTGGTTGGTGACTTTGATATCGAGGCCATCGAGCCAATGGTGGCTGAGAAATTCGGTACCTGGCGCAGCGGTGAAATCCCTGCTCAGCCTGAATTCAACTTACCGACTTTCAATGGACCTACTATCCGCGAAGTTAAGATGACTCCTTTCAAGATGGGCGCCCTTCTTTTCCCTGGACTCACCAACTCCGACCCAGATCAAGTTCCTCTGCAAATGGCCAGCAGTCTCTTCTGCAACGGTGCAACCGGTATCATGGACAAGCATATGTTAAACGGAGACCTGATGGCTGCCGTTCTTCAGCCTCTTTCACTCGAAGACCATGGCACCAACCTTATCCTTTATGTACCTAAACTCCTGGGACAATCCCACGAAGAAGCTGAAGCCATCATCTTCGATGGTCTCAATCAGATTAAGAACGGTGAGTTTAGCGACGACCTATTCGAAGCAATGCGCATGAGCTTCCTGCAACCTCGTCTGAGAGCCACCGAAAGCTTGAGTGATTTATCCAATCTCTTCCTCGAACTCGAGATGACTGGACAAACCTACGAAGAATACATCGCCGAGACCGAACGCATCAAGACCATCACTAAAGATGAAGTAGTCAAGGTAGCCAACAAATATTTCGGAAACGACTATCTCTGCATCCGTTCCAAGATGGGCTCAACACCTAAGGATAAAGTCGACAAACCCGATTGGAAGCCTATCGAAGCCAAAAACACCGAAGCAAAATCCGACTTCGCCAAGATGATTGAAGCAGAACAAGTTCCAGAAGTCACCCCACAGGTCATCAAATTCGGTGAAGATGTCAAGATTACAGATATCAACGACGACTTCAAGCTCTACTCTACTATCAATACCGCTAACGACATCTTTGAATTGAGTTTCCATTTCAACTACGGCACCCTTGACGACCCTGATTTGAATAGTGCCTGCGAATATTTCGACATGCAAGGTACCCAGGACAAGAGCTTTGAAGAGTTATCGCTTCAGCTTCAAAAGATGGGAGCTTCCATCTCCACCCAAGCCACACCAACCGATTTCATCGTTACCCTTACAGGTTTCGAGAGCAACTTGGACGAGATTCTGAGCATTGCACACGAGAAACTCTTTAATCCTGCCAACGATGAAAGCAAGATTAAAGTCTTGGTTGAAGCTCAGATGGTCAATATCAAGACCAACAAAGACGATGCCTCCACTTGGGCTAAGGCTGTCAGAGAATATGCATTATATGGCGAACAATCCACTTACCTCAACCACAGCAGCATCAAAGAATGGGCAAAGAAGAGTGGTGAGGACATCCTCGGAGAGATTGCTGAAGCACTCAAATACGATGGCTACGTCACCTATAGCGGCAACGCCTTCCCTAAAGTCATGGCCGGCTTAATCAATCAGCATCAGATTCTTCCTGCGAAGGCCATCAAGGGCGACGACAACTTCCGCACTCCACAAGTCTTCACCGAGCCTCAGGTCTTTATCGCTCATAACAAGAAGTTCCGTCAAAGCAATATCTTCTACCATGTAGGCGGTGAAAAACTCGATAGAAAGAACGAGGCCATGTCCAAAGTATTCAGCAAATACTTCGGAACCGACATGTACTCCATCGTCTTCCAGGAAATCAGAGAGTTCCGTTCTTTAGGTTATACGGCTTATGCTTACATGAATTACGATGGCTTAGAACGTATCCCAAGTGCTCTGTATGGATTCTTCGGCACACAGTCCGACAAGACCATCGAAGGCATGGGCGCCATGAACGAGCTCATCACCAACATGCCCGAGCGCATCGAGAAATTCAATGCCTCGAAGGAAGCACTCATCAAGTCAAACAGCAGCTACTATGTCAGTTTCCGCAACAAACCCTCAATGGTTCAAGGCTGGATGAAACTAGGGTACACCGAAGACCCAAGAGCCGTGACTAACGATATCATACGCAATGCTACCTACGAAGATGTGGTCAACTTCTACAACGAAAACATCCACAACCGTCCTGTTATCATCATGATGTCGGGCAACCTCAAGAAGATTGACAAGAAAGCCCTGAAACAATTCGGCAATGTCACCGAACTGAAATACAAGCAAATCTTCAAAGAATAATCTATTCAATCGACCTTTTTGATCTCAATTATAGGAGCCTCCCACCTTGGGGGGCTTCTTTTTATGTCATTTTGTCATATTATCAATGTCAAAAAGTATTCTAAAATGTCATTTTGTCAGTATACCCTATCAAAAATGGATGTTTTTTGATTTGGTCTAGAAGTTGACTAAGGGGGAAGACGTCAACAAATTAATCAAACAACCATTAAAACATAGGAGAACAGAAAAATGTTAGAAATTAGAAATTCACAGAACTTCATGCCAAGTCTCTTCAATGAACTTATGAACCTTACTCCGGCATCGTATTCAGAGCCAAAGATGAATGTGATTGAAAGCAAGGATGCTTACACCATTCAGTACAGTGTTCCTGGATTGAGCAAGGAAGACTTAAAGATTTCCATCAATGCTGAGGGCAACTTAGTTGTAGAGATGAACAGAGAGACCACAAAAGAGGAGAAGAAGGACAACAGCGTTCGCTATCTGCGCCACGAATTTTCAAGCGAGCAATTCCGTCACACTTTGATATTACCTGACGACATTCATCGTGACCAAATTAAGGCCAAGGTTGAGAACGGTATCTTGGAGGTCACCTTGCCAAAGGTTACTGTTGAGGAAAAGAAAGCTTTGGTTCAGACCATTGAGATTGCATAACACCACTGCCGCCGCAAGAGGAAGACAATGATTATGAAGCAAGCGCGGCCGACCCCGTTGGGGTCGGCCGCGCTTGTTTTATGGAATCATAATGAGTGTCAGAAAATCAGCGCCAGCAGCACATAGAGCCAGTGAGCGGCGATACCAGCGCAGAGGCCTCCGATGGTATGGGCGCCAATAGCCTTGCCGATGAGCTTACGATAACCAAGAGAATCAAGCATAGCTGCGTGAGTGGAAAGATAACCGCTCCAGCACATTCCGATAGCCGTGAACACTGCGATAGCATTATTGTCGATGATGCCCTCGGAGATGAAACGAGGAACCAGACCGATAGCAGCACCAACAGCACCGAGAGCTGTCATCGGGAAGGAAATCAAAGCACCATTTTTAAAACCGAACAGCCAATCGAAGATAAAGTTAATCTTATTGGCCAGCCAGGTGATGACAGGAACGCCTTCGTAGGCAACGCCCATATATTCTCCATTCTCACCGGAAGGACCGAAGGTAAGCATCATCACGATAGTAGAGATGCAAAGCACTCCAGGAATAATAGCGAAGCCAATACCGACACCGTCTTTGCCGCCATCAAGCAGAGAATTCAAGAAACGAAGAAACACACCGCCCTCGCTCTTGAAAGAAATCTGCTGTTCGTCGCCTTCCTTACTTTCTTCAACAGGAGCATCCAGCTCAGGATAGGCTTTCAAGGTGGAGCGTTGCATCAAACGGGTAGAGACGATACTACCCACGATAGCGCCTGCCAAGCCTACCAATGCTCCCTTTCCATATCCTAAGCCCGTCATGAAAGCGACCACAACGAGGCCCATACCGAAAGCGGTACCGAAGTTGGTCAAAGAAACCAACTGATATTTCTTGAAGTAGCGGTTGAAGTTTTTATCATGAGCCAGCGTGATGATAGCAGGATTGTCGCTCAAAAAAGTCATGACTGCACCCAAAGAAGCGACGCCCGGCAAGTTATACAAAGGCTTCATCAGAGGACGAAGGAGATTTTCCAAAAGACGAACAACACCAAACTCCGTCAAGAGTTTGCTGATAGCCCCCATCAACACACAGATTGCCATGATGTAAAATACCGTCTCAAGAAGCAGATGGTAAGCTGTTTGCATGAAAGTATTCAGCATCTTTGGCAAAGTCATCTTATAGGCCAAGATGCCAAAAAACGCGAAGAATACAATCAAGAATGCAAAAGCCTCAAAGCTACGTTTCGTCGTAAAACGCAGAGGTTTTTTAATAAGTCTCTCAATCTTCGTGAACAGCGATTCTACCCAGTTGTGGTAGGACTGTGTGCTTTTACGAGTAGGTTTGAATTTTATACGTGGCATGACAAATTATTTTTTCAAGATTGCACGAAGGAAATCCACTTTCCATGTTAGACCTATGTTTGCCTGAAAATTATGGAGGTCGTCTGTATTGGTATGCGTTCCGCAGAAATGGAGGCGGAGGTTACGTGAACCCATTGGATAATACTCAAAGCCTGCACTCTCAAAATGCACCTTCTCTCCTAATGGCTGATAAAGGTCAGAGATATTGTCCGCGTTATGGTCCAAGCCTGCCTTGGCGAAGACAATCCACTTTTTACCAAGATTCAGACCTGCTCCAGCAAGTACCGTATAGTTTTTGCCAATAGTAGGCTGTTGCAGGAAAGAGGTACGATTTTGCAGGTCAAGACGGAACTCGAAATTGTCAAAGAGCAGACGATTGCCCAAGGAGACATAGTTCACAAACTGACCTTGTGGATTTTGAATCATATTGACAGAATAAGCCGTGGAGAAATGGCCAAAATTACCATACCACATCAAGTTATAGGCATAAATGCCTTGCAAGGCCGAGTTGATGGCTGGAGAATTAGATACTTGGAAAAGCACATGATTCTTTCCATCCTGGCTCTGATAATTCATCGACACACCCATCTCATAGCAGCACACATGATTCCAGAAATCGGTACCATAATAGATATCGATTGGGGCAGCATCATATTCCCATCCTCCGATGGCAACCACCTGTTTACCAGCTGACACGAACCACTCATCGTTAAGATGCCAGTTCAAATACGCCCAATCAAAAAAAAAAAAAAAAGTATTAGC
>X415_White_Rhinoceros__coassemble_127_pt1 | contig 21779 bp, 17 predicted proteins | sample X415_White_Rhinoceros__metabat2_low_PE_005 | metagenome-assembled genome bin X415_White_Rhinoceros
ATGCCTCTCGCCGTGTTGGAGAAACGCGCAGGCTTCCGACTCAATATGAAAGATGTCTTCCTCAACATAGCGGGAGGCATCCGCAGCGACGACCCCGCCATCGACCTTGCCGTCGTCGCCGCCATCCTGTCATCGAATGCCGACATTCCCATCGACAGTCGCTACGCCTTCGCCGCTGAAGTCGGACTGTCGGGTGAGATTCGTGCCGTCACCCGTATCGACAGTCGCATCGCCGAAGCCGACAAACTCGGATTTCAGAAAATCTTTATCTCAAAATACAACAGCAAGGGACTTGACACCTCGCGCTATAACATCGAAGTCGTGGCTGTGGGCAATGTCTACGACCTCGCAACAGAACTATTCGGATAAGCCATGATTGACTGGATTGCCATCTTCGGGACCCCTACCCTTTCCATCCCAGATAACTACGAAAAAAAGCTATCTGTCAACGGATTAACGGTCTATGAAGTAGGAGAATGTCGCTTCCCCGACGACCACCTATGTGTGGCATCCGACAACCATGCCATCGTCATCGACGGACTCATCCTCAACCAAGATGAGCTGTTTGACAAATATCACACCCACGATTTCCACGACCTCGTGGTGACCATGCAAAGAGAACATCCTGACGACTTCTTCAACGATTTCAGGGGACCTTTCACGGGACTATATTACGATTCAGAACTACAGCAAGCCACCGTCTTCACCAATCAGACTGGTGACTCCTCCGTGTTTTACTATCACGACGAATCCACCTCAATATTCTCATCAAATTTTACACTTTTATCGGATTTATTAGGATATAATTGTATAAAAAAGACTTTCAACAAAAAAGCAGCCCATTGGATGTTGACGTTTGGTTATCTCATTGATGAGGCGATGTTTGTGGAGGAAATCAAGCGTATACAGCCCGGCAAGGCGATGAAGTTGAAAGATGGAATATGGGAGGAGTATCGTTATCATCATTTTCCATCACAGACGATTAAAGTCGGTGAAGAAGAGGCTATTGAAGAGATTGACAGGCTATTTCGGCAGGCGGTGAAGCGTTGTTTCGACAAGGATTTGCATTACGGATATACGCAGCATTTGGCTGACATGAGTGCGGGGATGGATTCGAGGATGGTAAATGTGGTGGCATTAGCAATGGGGTATAGACCTATCACGAATATCAGTTACAGTCAGACGGGCAGTGAAGAGGAGGTATTGTCGAAGGCCATGTCGCGGAAGCTGGGTAATGAGATGATTTTTGAGGCACTTGATGAGCATCAATTCCTTTACGATGCCGAGAGGTTGACAAGGGGACATTTTGGCACTTATCTGTATTCCGGCATCACGGGGGGTGAGCGCTTGTTGTCGAAGATTGACTTCAATAGATTTGGGGTTGAGCAGACGGGACAGTTGGGCGACATTGCCATTGGGACTTTTGTGAAGACGGAGTCTACCGCTGTTGACCCAGAGGCGGTGCGTCTCTCGCATCTCTTGTCGTTAGCCTATAACCCCAACCCTGAAAACATTGCAAACCAGGACCTTTACAGTCTTTACACCCGTGGTTTTCAGGGGGCCATGTCATCATGGTTCATCAGGAAGCACTATACCTTTGCCCTGTCACCGTTTACGGATGTCGACTTTATGAGTTATTGTTATTCCTTGCCCATCGACATGCGGCGCAACCATAATCTCTATTGGAAATGGGTAGGGCGGTATTATCCCGAGGCGTTGGAGGTGGGGACGAGCCGAAAGCATCTGCCGGTAACCACTTTACAAAAGGTGTGTGATTTGGGCGAGAGAGCATTTCATAAAGCGATGAAAATCGGGAGAAAGATGCTATTTAAGGCAGGAATGGTAAAGTCGCGCACCGCTCCTACTTCTTCGATGAATCCCTACGATTACTGGTATGACACCGATTCAAAGGTCAGGGAGTTTATTGATGGAGCTTTAACGAGGATGGATGAAAGCGATGTGGAAGCCTTGAAGGAACTGGGATTATGGGATGACATTATGGCGATGCATTCGAGCAGTTCGATGCTTGACAAGCTGATGGCCATCACCGTAACAACTGCATATCAAACATTTATAAAACACAAACACGCGTCAAACTAATTAGAATTATACATTGACCATGAAGGCAACTATTTCTTTTACAGAATTACAGAAAATAATCACCGAAAATATCAATCAGCCGATTAGCATCAGTCGTGTCGACGACAAGACGATGAAGGTTGGGTATGAACTCAGTTTGGGTTTCATCAAGAAGACCATAGGGGTGGATTTAAAGTTTTTGGATATTGTGGGGAGTGATGTAAGGATTTCATATTCAGCAGGTTTAGGCATGGATGGTGTGGTAAGTATGGCATTAGGGATGTTCAAGGACAAGATTCCTGCAGGTTTATTAGAGGAACAGGATAACCACGTTTTGTTATTACATTTAGGAAGCATTCCGAATATTCAGCCTGTATTTGAGAAGGTTGACATCAAGGATTTGAATCTGTTGGCGGAGTCGATAGAGGTAGTAGGAGATTTTCGATAGTTTGGTAAGAGGGCAACGACCCTTTTGAAATCATGGAAAGGTTTAAGAGTTTAGTTTTACCCATAGCGATTGTCTTGGGTTTGTTGTTGCACAACATCTGTGCGGTTTGCAGTGTTGTTGTGCCGTATATTATCTTCACAATCTTGTTGTTGAGTTTCTCGGCAGTGGACCTTAGAAAGTTGAAATTCAACAAGTTGTTTATTTGGATTATCGTATTTCAGGTGGTGCTCAGCATAGGAGGATATTTCTTGTTGAAGGCATTGGGTGTCAACGAGATTCTTGCTGAAGGATTATTGATAGGCATTGTCTGTCCTGTAGCCTCATCGGTGGCGGTAGTGAGTTGCATGTTGGGGGCCAATCGTGAGACGGTGACCTCGTTCACCATTATTGGAAACTTGGTAATCACCTTGGTGGCGCCTTTATATTTCACCATAGTAGGTGCCAACGAGGGGATGACATTTTGGATGTCGTTTTGGGCCATCTTGAAGCGCATTGGGGTGGTCATTGGATTGCCATTCTTTGTTGCTTTGGTCTTACAGCTTTGGTTGCCGAAGGTGAGTGGATTCTTGTGCAAGTATAAGGGTGTTTCGTTTTATTTATGGGCTTGTGCTTTATTGTTTACATTGGGACAGACCATCGATTTCATCTTTATTCACGGAGAGGGTAACTGGAACAATATCGTTTGGTTAGGAGTGATGTCGCTTTTGATTTGTGCTGTTCAGTTTGCGCTTGGTAAGTGGTTAGGTCGTCGTTATGGCGATGTGATAGCGGGGGGACAGTTATTGGGTCAGAAGAACACGGCGATGGGTATTTGGATGGCGAACAACTTCTTACATCCTTTAGCTTCTGTAGTGTTGGCATTCTACGCCATCTTCCAGAACTTATTCAACAGTTGGCAGATTTGGAGGCACGAGAAGACCTGATAACAGCTAATGGGTAATAGCTTTAACAAAGGATCCACATAGGGTTGGTGATGATTGAAAAATATGTATCTTTGCAGCCCCAAAATAATCAAACCCATGAAAAGATTTTTCGTTATCATTTGCCTTTTGTTAGGCTTTACCAATTTCACTTTCGCTCAAAACATTGATTTAGAACCTGGACTTTATGCCATTCAAGAAGGCGACCATTATGTGCGCATTGAACACGAACGTGGTCGTGGTTCTCTTAACAGCATTCTTGGTTGGAGTTTTTCTCATTACAGATATAAAAACCAAGAGGCCGTCGTAGAAGGCACTGGAGAGTTTCTCCTTGTTTGTGACATGAACAAAAACAACACTCTTATCACTCCACAGAGATGCGATATTTTTGTCAAATGGTTTACTCCTGATAATCTTCGCGTTGTGCAGCTCACCCCTAAGAAGGGCAAGAGGGTTCTTTATAAACACGAACTCGAAACCATTATGGATATGGTTGACTATTACAGCGGCCGTAACAACATCACCTGGGAAAAGGTAGCTGACAATGCCTATCGTATCAGTTACAATCCTGAGGAAGGAGAGTATGCTTTCGTAGCCATGAAACTCACCAGCGAAGGCTTTGACCCATCGTTTATCTGGGGCTTTACGCAGAAGAAGAAGGTAGGGTTATAAGAAGAACACACTCTCAAACTCATACAATCGGCTCAATTTAGAAATTATCCAGTCTATCTATCGGCTTGATTTGAGCCGATAATTAAAGAATAATATATATTTGCACCGATTTATTTTACTGATATGGATATCTCAAGAGAGTTTCCGCTCAGTTGACTCCATCGACTATAAGAAGGCAATGTTGATATTCTACGAACAGAACAACCTCTATGCATTCAAGAAGATTTTTATGGATCAGTTTGAGTTTGCAGTCAGTGAATATTTTTAATCAAGGAAAAATATTCGGAAACTTTTTGGAGATTTTGGCCATAATATAGGATGCGATGGAGAACTGCTGACTTTACCAATGTATCTCGGTTTTTTGCTGACGGAGGTTTAGTGGGAACTATATGAAGGTCCTCTCGAATTTCTAAGTCTCATATCAAAGATATTTTCTTGATGTTTCATGAAGTTTGAATTTCTTACCTTCTATCGTGTCGTTGTGGATGTTTTTTGTATCTTTGTCACGCTTTTCGGTCGAAAAATGTGTGAGCAATGCCAATTATTCGGTCGAAAAATGTGTTGATAATACCAATTATTCGGTCGAAAAACGTGATTTGATATGTATAAACGAAAGATAGACAATGAGTTAACAAAATGGAAGAACACTCCTAAACACAAACCTTTGGTAGTGAAAGGTGTGCGGCAATGCGGCAAGACCAGTTCGGTGCGACAGTTTGCGGAACAAAACTTCAAGGAAGTCGTCTATCTCGACTTTCGTGAACATCCCGAATTCAAACATCTGTTCTCCCCAAACCTCGACATTTCATCCATCATCATGCGGATGTCCCTGGTTCCAGAGTTACAACAATATGAGTTTATACCAGGCGAGACATGCCTTATCTTTGATGAGATACAAGATTGTCCCATGGCACGGGCTTCCTTGAAATATTTCTATTTGGATGGACGATACGATGTGATGTGTACCGGTTCTCTCTTGGGTGTAAATGGATATAAATCGAAAAAAGAACTAAATGATGAGGAGTTGGCCAGCATCCCAGTCGGATTCGAAGAACTAATCACCATGTATCCCATGGATTTCGAAGAATGGCTCTGGGCAAATGGCGTAAAACCCATCGTGATTGACTATCTGAAAGATTGTTATGCCGAGGAAAAGTCCATTGATATCACCATCCATGAATTGATGCGTGAATATTTGATAAACTATATCATCGTGGGCGGAATGCCAGAAGCCGTGGTGACTTTTCTGAATACCAAACAGATGAACCAAGTGATTCGTGTGCAACGGCGTATCATCGATGAGTACAAAGCAGATATGGTCAAATATGCTTCTCAGTCCGATAAATCGAGAATCATAGAATGTTTTGAATCAATACCCACTCAATTAGCTCGCGAATACAAAAAATTCTCCTATACGACAGTACGAAAAGGATCGAGAGGTCGTGACTATGCGGGCTGCTTACAATGGATAGAAGATGCCGGAATTATCCGTCGATGCTACAATATCCGTACGACGGAATTACCTTTAGACGGACAAAGGGAAGACAACGAATTCAAAGTCTATATGGCTGATATCGGTCTTCTTGTCAGCATGATGGAAGACGGTACCCAATCGAGCATAAAACAAGGAAATCTTGGAGCTTACAAAGGGGCCATCTATGAAAATGTGATGGCTGATATGTTGAACAAAATGGGCAGAAAACTATATTATTTCCACAAAGACAGTGGCTTAGAATTGGATTTTGTAGTGCGATACAAGGGCGAATGTGTCCCCCTTGAGTGCAAGGCACGGTCAGGCAAAGCGAAATCACTGAGTACCGTCCTGAAAAACAAAGACATCTATCATGTCAACCATGCCATAAAGTTAGGCGACCATAATATAGGACGCGATGGAGAACTGCTCACTTTACCAATGTATCTCGGTTTTTTGCTGACGGAGGTTTAGTGGAAACTATATGAAGGTCTCCCCTCCTTTAGCATTCTCATGGAAGAGAATCCCGCTTTGTATCTTGAAGTCGAGAAAGCGTATTATGAAAAGCCTATACTATGAATGCCAGTTATTCGGTCGAAAACTCATAACTCAAAAAAAAAGTCCCCTGTCTGCACAGAGGACTTTTTTAGTATTATAGCTAAAAGCTAGTATCACTGTCTTGCTGCAATCAACAAATCCAGCATCTTGATGGCGGAATCGCTGATGACAGAACCTGGTCCGAAGATGGCTGCAGCGCCTGCATCATACAGGAATTGATAGTCCTGTGCAGGAATGACACCACCTACAACGACCATGATGTCGGAACGACCTAACTTATCCAACTCAGCGATGACCTGTGGTACCAAAGTCTTGTGACCTGCTGCCAAAGAGCTGACACCTAAGATATGGACGTCGTTCTCTACAGCCTGACGAGCAGCCTCGGCTGGAGTCTGGAACAGAGGTCCCATATCCACGTCAAAGCCTATGTCGGCATAACCAGTAGCCACAACCTTTGCGCCACGGTCGTGTCCGTCCTGACCCATCTTAGCAATCATGATACGAGGTCTGCGACCTTCCATCTTTGCAAATTCATCAGCCTTAGCAACGGCTTCTGCGAACTTAGCATCACCTTTGGTTTCCATAGAATAAACTCCTGAGATTGAACGAATGACGGCTTTATAACGACCTGCGACCTTTTCGCATGCCATGGAGATTTCACCGAGAGAAGCACGGACCTTAGCGGCTTCAACTGCGAGCTCGAGGAGGTTACCCTCACCGGTCTCAGCAGCCTTGGTGATGGCTTCGAGAGCACGCTGTACAGCGGCCTCGTCACGGTTGGCACGGAGAGCCTGCAGACGCTTAATCTGTGCGTCACGGACTGCGGTGTTGTCGACTTCAAGGGTCTCAATAGGATCCTCGTGGTCGAGACGGTATTTGTTGATACCGACGATAATCTCACGACCGGAGTCAATCTTAGCCTGCTTGCGAGCAGCAGCTTCTTCGATACGCATCTTCGGCAGACCGGTCTCGATAGCCTTGGCCATACCACCCATGGCTTCGATTTCCATGATGTGTTCCCAAGCCTTGTCGGCAATCTCCTTGGTGAGTGACTCGATATAATAAGAACCTGCCCATGGGTCAACGACCTTACAGACATTGGTTTCTTCCTGGATGTAAATCTGAGTGTTACGTGCAATACGAGCGCTGAAGTCGGTAGGCAGTGCGATAGCCTCGTCGAGAGCGTTGGTGTGCAGTGACTGAGTGTGACCGAGAGCGGCACCCATAGCCTCGATACAAGTACGAGCGACGTTGTTGTAAGGGTCCTGCTCGGTGAGTGACCAACCAGAAGTCTGAGTGTGAGTACGGAGAGCGAGTGACTTCTCATTCTTAGGATTGAAGGTCTTCACAATCTTAGCCCACAGCATACGTGCAGCACGCATCTTGGCAATCTCCATGAAGTGGTTCATACCTGAACCCCAGAAGAAGGACAGACGTGGTGCGAAGGCATCGATATCGAGGCCTGATTTCACACCAGTGCGGAGGTAATCCCAACCATCGGCGAGAGTGTAAGCCAACTCGATGTCGGCCGTAGCACCTGCTTCCTGCATGTGATAACCGGAGATGGAGATGGAGTTGAACTTAGGCATCTTCTGTGAGGTGAACTCGAAGATGTCGGCGATGATACGCATGGAGAACTCTGGTGGATAGATATAGGTGTTACGCACCATGAATTCCTTGAGGATGTCGTTCTGGATGGTACCCTGCAGCTCTTCGTATTTAGCACCCTGTTCGAGAGCGGTGACGATATAGAAGGCGAGGATAGGCAGAACGGCGCCGTTCATGGTCATGGAGACTGACATCTTATTCAGAGGAATCTGGTCGAAGAGAATCTTCATGTCCTCGACGGAGCAGATGCTCACGCCAGCTTTACCGACATCGCCCATGACGCGCTCGTGGTCGGCGTCATAGCCGCGGTGGGTAGCCAGGTCGAATGCGACTGACAGACCTTTCTGACCGGCAGCGAGGTTACGGCGATAGAAAGCGTTGGACTCTTCAGCGGTGGAGAAACCAGCATACTGACGGATGGTCCAAGGACGCATGACATACATCGTGGAGTATGGTCCACGGAGGTAAGGAGCGATACCTGCTGCGTAGTTGAGGTGTTCCATGCCTTCGAGGTCTTTCTCGGTATAGGCAGGCTTCACCATGATATGTTCAGTGGTTTCCCAAGCTTCGCCCTGAGGAGCAGCCTGGTTGCCATTTTGTGGTATAACGTTGATATTGATATCTTTGAAATTCGGTTTCATCGTGTAAATCCTTTCTTATTTTGTTATACCTAATTGACGTTGGAAATCTTGGAGGGTCTCGAGGACGTTGCTCTTGACGTGGATGAAGTACTTCATGCCAGCGGCTTTGAGGACATCGGCGGTCTCGGCTGGGTTACCAGCGAGGACTACGATGGTCTCATCCTTGAGGGCTTCGTAAATCTTGAGGGCGTTGCCTTCGCCGTATTCTTCATCGGAGGAGCAGATGACGACGATTTCAGGTTTCAGCTCGCGAGCGGCAGCGATGCCTTCGTCGAGGGTCTTGAAGCCAGCATTGTCGATGACCTGGAATCCTGCACAAGCGAAGAAGTTGGAGGCGAACTGTGAACGAGCCTTCAGCATGGCGAGGTTACCATAGGTGAACATCCAAGCAGCAGGACGTTTATGGTTCTGTGCGTAGACGTCGGTAGCGTAACGCAGAGCCTCGAACTGTTGACCAGCACGGAAGGTGACGATGGTGTCGATTTCTGCATCTTCAGCGCGACGGTCGTCAGCTTCGAACACCCAAGCCTGTGGGTTGAGTTTCATGGTCTCGGTGAAGTTCGGGAACTGGTTGGTGCCGAGGAGGGTCTCACGACGGGTAGCCATGTTGTTGAACTTCTTGGCAGCGCTTTCCTTGATGAAGGCCTGGATGGTACCTTTACGCAGAGCAGCGAGGTAGCCACCTTCGTCCTGAATCTGGAGGAAGAGGTTCCAAGCAGCCTTGGCGAGGCTGTCGGTGAGGTTCTCGATATAATAGGAACCGGCGGCTGGGTCGGCCACTTTGTCGAAATGTGACTCTTCCTTAAGGATGAGCTGCTGGTTACGGGCGATACGGTCGGCGAACTCTGTTGGCTCTTCGTAAGGAGTGTCGAAAGGAGTGACGCAGAAGGAGTCGACGCCACCGAGGACAGCTGACATAGTACCAGTGGTGGTACGCAGCATATTGACATAAGCGTCATAGAGGCTGAGGCCGAGTTCAGCGTTGCAGGCGTGGATATGCATCTTTGCATTCTCTTCCTTAGCACCGTAAGCCTTCACGATGTTGGCCCACAGAAGACGGTAAGCACGCATCTTTGCCAGCTCCATGAAGTAGTTCTGACCCACGGCGACGTTGAAGCGCATCTTTGGAGCGATTTCGTCGATGGTCAGACCCTTTTCGATGAGGTTGTCGATATATTCGGTTCCGATTGCCAGTGAGGTAGCCATCTCTTGGACGATGGTAGCGCCTGCGTTGGTGAGGACGTGGCTGTTGATGCCGATGGTCTGGAATTCAGGAATTTCAGCCTTCACGACGATGTAAGCCAGTTCCATATCGGTATTTTCGGTGACGTACCAGGTGCCGCGACGGAGGTAGCGGGTCAGAGGGTCGTAGTTAAGAGAACCTTTGATGCCTGGCACCTTCGACAGCATCTCGAGGAGAGGGAGATGATATTTGTTGTTGAAGATGTTGATTTCGACAGCTTTCTGGTCGATACCATTGAGGAGGCCAGAGATTTCGACTGGATTATAGACCTTGTCGTACTCGAGTTTAAAGCCAATTGAGGTGGCGCCGCGTTGAATGGCGTCGAGGGCTTTCTTGTTGGCTTCAGCGATGTCGTGAACGATGATGTCCTGACGGATGAGCCAGTTGTTTTCGAGGGACTTGGTACCTCTGACGTAAGGATACTGGTTAGGCATGATGCCAATCCAGGCGATGTCTTTCAGGTCTTCGGCGCGGTAATAAGGTCTTACTGGAAATCCTTCAGCCGTTTTCCACACCAATTTCTTGTTGTAGTCAGCCCCTTTGAGGTCTTTCTCGATGACGGCTTCCCACTGTTCGGTGGTCACTGCTGGAAATTCCTCGAAGAGTTTCTTTTTATTTTCCATTCTATATGATTTTTGAGATTTGTATTTCTGATTTATCTTCCCTGACGGAAGTTCCAATTATCGTGATTGATGAGTTCGGTGACGGTCTGACTGCTGAGTTTCAGCTTCTTCGTGATGAAAGCGCGAGAAGAGAAGACTCCGTAGCCGCCATTGATATTAGTATATTCAGGGATGTTTTGAACGATGCTGGATGATGGAGCGTTGACGGAGATGAAGTTATAAAGCTCCGAGCCGCCTGCGGCGAGAGACACACGAAGAGATGGCTCAAAGAACACACGTTCGACAGTACGGTCGAGTGTGTCATTGCCCAGCTCCATAGCTAAGTTGGCAAAGAACAGGGAAGCCTTGTATGGTGTGCTGTAACAACCATTTTCGAAGGCCAGGTCGTCGATAGAATGAGTACCGAGACTCCAGTGCATCACCTTTTCGACTGAGTCGTGAGTTGGAGAGATTTCGGTATAATGGAATTCGATATTGACTTCATAGACGGCAGCATTAGGAGCTGGATACCATTTCAGAGCGCCCATGTCGACAACAGAGGAGAAGTTCAACACTGACTGTTGTACGTTGAAGGTGCCTCCGCCAACGATATCTGTTGAAGAAGTCAGGATGGTATCGCCACGGTCGATATACAAATCATATCTATATTTGAAACGCTCGTCGTTGGTCTTGATTTTATGAGTCGTATAATAGAGCAGCTGTTCAGGAGCATAGAAAATACCTGGGGTTTTGTCATATACCGTGATAGTATCGAGTTGGAACTCGTCGGTTTTCTGGTAATGATTATTACCCTGTGAGGCTCTATATTCAAGGATTCGAGCATCCAGTTTGCCAGGATAGTTGCATGAATCAGCGATAAGAGCTATATCCATGGCGTTGCCTGGTCCCAAGAAAGCCTTGTTGATTTTCACAAAGTTAGTATCCTGCTTTGCGTCAAGAAGGCCGTAAACAATAGTGATATTCTTATAGTCGGCATAGAGGTCCACATCCGTGCTGCAGGCATTAAAAGCCAATACTGCTGCAAAGATGACGAAGAGTAAAGAATGCGTTTTCTTCATTATTAAATAGGAATAGTTTAAGGCGACAAAGATACGGATTTATTTGAAATCACCATTGTTAAGATGATTGAAAATATAAATACTTGTATTTAGGGTGTATTTTCTCCTTTAATTGGAAAATTCACTATCTTTGACCCCAAATTTGAAATCGAGAATGAACGAAGAAAATACCAAATGGTTGGTAATTGTCAACCCAGCTGCTTCTATTGGAAAATGCAAAGAGGACTGGCCTGAGATTGAACAACTTCTAATCAGTGAAGGCATTGAATATGATGCTATTTTGACAGAATATCCTGGTCATGCCATCGAGTTAGTTCGTGATAACATTACTGAAAAAGGCTATAAGAAAATCGTGGCTGTGGGAGGTGACGGTACCAACAACGAAGTCGTCAATGGTATCTTTACCCAGCAGCGTTTTCCTACCAACGAAATCACCATGGGCATCATTCCCATCGGGACGGGTAACGACTGGAGACGCACTTTTGACTTTCCATTAGACTATCAGAAGAACATTAAAATCATCAAAGCGGGACAGGTTATTGCTCATGATATCGGCAAGGTGACGTATTACAACGACGGCGACCCGAAGGTGCGTTATTTTCTGAACGCAGCAGGTACGGGTCTCGACGAGATGGTATGCGACAAGACCAATGCCCTCAAACGAGAAGGCAAGGGAGGTTCTTTCAGATATCTGCTTAGCCTTGTCAACTGTCTCCTGAAATACAAATGCACACACGTCCAGATAGAAGTCGATGGCGAACAGGTCTACGACGATATCATCCTCAACCTCTCTCTTGGTAACTGTCGTTTCTGTGGTGGTGGCATGATGATGATGCCGAATGCACTTCCCGACGACGGACTTCTCGACCTCACCGTGGTACGCAAAATCAGCATGTTGAAATTTGCCGCCAACGTAAGCAACATCTACAACGGCTCCTTCGTTGACAAGCTCAAGGAAGTGACTACTTTCCGTGGTAGTCGTATCCGTATCGTCTCCATCCCTGCACACCGTCTTCTCCTTGAGACCGAGGGCGAGACGCTCAACAACTCCCCATTTGACTTCGAAGTGCTGCCACAGGCATTAAATATGGTGGTAAAACAGAATTCCATCAGAAAGTTAAGAGTTAAGAATTGAAAATAAAGTCCGTCATTGCGAGGCCCTTATAGAGCAATAGAACAAATATAAAATCAACAAGCATGAATATAGAACAAGTAAACTTTGCGAACAAGCGCGTGGTGATACGCGTTGATTTCAACGTCCCGTTGGACGATAATTTCAATATTACCGACGACACCCGTATGCGTGCTGCCCTGCCCACCATCAACAAGGTTCTGGATGATAAAGGCATGGTGGTATTGATGTCGCATCTTGGCAGACCAAAGAAAAACCCAGATTCAAAGTTCTCCATCAAGCCTATCATTGCGCATCTCGAAGAGCTGTTGGGTCGTCCAGTGGCCTTTGCCCCCGACTGCATGAAGGCTGGCGAACAGGTGGCTGCCATGAAACCTGGTGAAGTGCTGGTTCTCGAAAACCTGCGTTTCTATGCTGAAGAAGAAGGAAAACCTCGTGGCATTGAGAAAGGCGAAGAAGGCTACGACGAGGCTAAAAAAGCACTGAAAGCCTCGCAGAAAGAATTCACCAAGACCCTTGCCAGCTATGGTGAATATTATATCAACGATGCCTTTGGAACGGCACACCGCGCCCATGCTTCCACGGCTCTCATCGCCGATTATTTCGACAACGACCACAAGATGTTTGGTTTCCTGATGGGCAAGGAAGTAGCTGCTGTCGACAAGGTCATGAACAACATCCAGCATCCTTTCACTGCCATCATGGGTGGCTCCAAGGTGTCAACCAAGATTGATATCATTGAGAACCTGCTCACCAAAGTCGACAACCTTATCCTCTGCGGTGGCATGACCTATACCTTCAAGAAAGCCTTAGGTGGTAAAATCGGAAACTCCATCTGCGAGGACGATAAACTTGACCTGGCATTGGAAATCATTGAGAAAGCCAAACAAAAAGGCGTCAACCTCTATCTCTCTTTCGATGTGGTGGTTGGGGATAAGTTCGCCAACGATGCCAACACCATGGTGGTCGACCCGATGAACGTTCCCGATGGTTGGGAAGGCATGGACTGCGGTCCTGAGAGCCGTAAGTTCTACGCCGGCATCATCAAGCAATCCAAGACCATACTGTGGAACGGCCCATGTGGCGTGTTCGAATTCGACACCTTTGCTGCTGGTTCCCGTGCCTTGGCTGAAGCCATCGTGGAAGCTACCGAACAAAACGGAGCCTACTCCCTCATAGGTGGTGGCGACAGCGTAAGCTGCATCAACAAATTCGGTCTCGCCGACCGAGTGAGCTACGTCTCCACCGGCGGTGGCGCCCTCCTCGAGGCTATCGAAGGAAAAGTCCTTCCCGGCATCGCTGCCATCAACAAGGACAACGCATAATATCATTTAAAGAAATGAAGACTATTGTCAATATCATAAGCCGCGAGCATCCGCTCGCGGCTTATCTGTTCGTCAAAGAACAATATGAGCCCGGCGACCAGCTGCTGTTCATCTCAGCTCATGAGAATTTCGATTGCATCACACCCTTAATCAATGTGCTGAAAATCAACAAAGAACAAGTTCAACGGCTCGTCCTTCGCCGGGACTCCGACAAATACACCTACGAGCGTATCTGTCGTGCCATCAACAGCGTGCTCAACCACGACAACACCTACTATGTCAATTTAGCAGGTGGCACCCGTTATATGGCTCTCTCCGTACAACATGTCTTCGCCAACTATAACAGCACCTTCTTCTATATCCAAACCAACGAAAACCTCATCGTCAAGACTATCTTCGACAATAGCATCTACGACAACGACGATGAAATCATACCCATCCATCATAGGATTACCCTCGCAGAATATTTCGAACTCTATGGCCTCACCCACGACATCAACGAAGAGACCCAGACCCTCGTCAGCGATGGCACCCACTGCCAACAAATGTTTGAGATGTTCTCCAAAAAATTGCTCAACAACAACGATTATAAAGTCCTCGACATCCTGCGCGAAAAATATCGTAACTGGAAATATATCGACATCGACGAGGTAGAACATGCTGTCAGCGACAAGATGATTCCCGTCCCAAATCTGAGCAAGTTCTTGAAATACATCCACTTCACACCTTCTAAACCGGGACAGTTACAACAAAACGAACTGGAGTACCTCACGGGAGGCTGGTTCGAAGAATACGTCTATCATCTCATCAAGACCAATGTCAATCCTGATGACATCGCCATCGGAGTCCATATCGACGGCTGCACCGAAATCCGTCACAACAACGAACTCGATGTCTGCTTTATGAAGGACAATCAACTCTATGTCATCGAATGCAAAAGCGGCATCTATTCCGAGAGCATGTTCAATGAAATCGTCTATAAGGTCTGCGCCTTAAAAGAAGTCCTCCTCGGTCTCTCTTGCCATTCATTTATCTTCTCTTTGAAGAAAGACAATGATGGAGATTTGAAGAAGATAGCACAATATATGGATGTTAAATTCTTCGACTATGATATTCTAACAAACGAGGAACTTCTGAAGAAAAAACTCAAGGGAGCTATTGGCCTTTAGCTATTGACCATTAACCATTTGATACTTAAGTCGTCAGCTTAAGATTCAAGACTCCTAGACCGTCATGGCGAGGCCCTTGTGAGTTAGTAAAACAGATACTTAAGGGCCGAAGCCATCCAGTCAATAATGAGCTTCTCGTCTGATAGTTTGAAGTTTATTTTTCAGCCAAGACCTTCGCATTCCGAACACTGGCTAAAAGCTAATTGCTAAAAGCTAATTGCTAAAAGCTAATAGCTTTAACAGATTCTGCCATCTCATGATAGATTGATTCTGCTTTGATTTCATTGAGGGAAAAGGCTTTTGCCAGAGCAAGCAAATCTTCTTTTTGTGGTGTGATGGAATCATTGATGCTGGTGGTATGATAACCGTTCATTCCATCAGAAGGAAGCAAATCATAGGCAGGACTCAATTTCCAACCTTCATCATAAAGGAAGGCAAAGTTTTTAGCGTGATCATCCTTATTGCCAATCAACACATTGAAGCACATCAATCGGTACACCCGCCACAATTCTGCCATGGAATGGGTCAAATAGGATGTCAGCTGAAAGATATGTCTATAATCCAAGCACGGATCCCTATAGTCGGCACACAAAAGGCCAGCTGCACTAATGACATGCTGTCGCGTCCCATGTTGCCTATCAAAACGCTGAGTACCAAAATATTTCCCGTCAAAAAGGCGACAAGGCATCATCTCTATACCGCATTTTTGAGCCAATTCAGCATATCGGAGTTCAACCTTCCCAATATCTTTTGAATCATATTTGGCTCGAAATTTCACCATCCACTCTCCATCTTCATCAACAATAAAAATTTTCGGTCGAGCACCTCCTGGTGAACCTCCTCTGCGGACTAATTCTTTCAGACTTTGTCCAGTATAAGATTCACTGCTCAAAATGGCTTCTGTCTCTGCTGCTAACTTGCTAAAATTCAAGTATTCTTCAGTGCCCACAACACTCTGGTCTGGACGAAATTCTAAAGCACCACGACCATTTGTCCCCACTAAACAGAGTTGTTGGAGGATATTAAGCTCGCCCACCCTAACTCCTTGTGTTTCAAGATAACGAGCCAAGATAAGTCTTCCCCAACCATCGGGGAGAGAGTCATCGAAGACCCCAAAACCACCATCAAAAGGTCGACGCTGTGCTATCTTTAACCCTGGTGTAAGCGGTAACTCGAAAGGTGAAATAGAAAAACCATTCTGAAGCCATTCAGAAGTATATTCAAAAGCACAAAGATTATCCCTCGTCAGACCCATATTTCCGACTTGACAATCTCCCATCCAAATCTCAATCTTGCGAATCTCGTTACTCATAACTTGGTCCCATATTTACGGCTGGATTCTTTCGCTAAAAGCATTTCATCCAATGATTCATATTGTTGTTGAGAAAAGAGCTGATTGAAGTCCTGAAGACAATTCAAAGCATACGCAATTTGAAGCAGGCCACGAAACGAAACCTTGCCCGTCTTTTCAAAAAGACGATAAGTTGGTAAAGGCATGTCAGCTCGCTTTGCGAGTCCTTCTTGCGATAAGTTAAGCTCCAAACGACGTTTTTTCACGCGTTCAGCCACATGTTGCATCTGTGCCGTTATGGTCTCTTCCGTTGAATCAAATATATCAATCATACCATCCTTGCTTTTGGATAAGCAAAGATATAAAAAATATCAATATAAAATGATATTATTTTATTATTATAGTTATAATAATATCAAATATCAATATTATAATATCATTTTTATACAAAAAGACACTATATGGTAACCATTGTGGTTTGTGCCACAATACAGGATGCTCGTCGTCCCAGCACTAACGCCCGGTTGTCGGCAAAATGCCCCGCCGGGAAATTGAAACAGACTGGATAATCGTAATCTAATACGGCCTCTAAGATGACCTCCTCCACAGTCTTGCCGAACGGCTCTGGATTGTCGTGAATCTCCGTCAAACCACCCACAACCAAGCCTTTCAATCCCTTCAACACGCCAGCACGACGTAAAGCCGTCATCATCCTATCAATATGATAGATATATTCGTCTACCTCCTCAATGAAGAGAATCTTGCCTTCGGTATCAGGAAACGAATCCGAACCCATCATACTATATAAAACCGACAAGTTGCCGCCGACAATCTCTGCCTCAGCCTCTCCATATCTATTATAAGGTGATTCCGGAAGCATATAACGCAACGACTTTCCCATCAAGGCATCCAAAAGCGATTGCTTTGCCTCACCGGTCTTCGACTCAAAATTATACGGCATAGAGGCGTGTATCGTAGAAATGCCCAGACGTTGCATCTTACCGTGAAAGACTGTGATATCACTGAATCCGATAAGCCACTTTGGATGTTCTTTTAAACGAGAGAAATCCAATTTATCTACGACATGCAGACTGCCATAGCCACCACGTGCCATCCACAAAGCATCGATATCGTCTCTATCAAGATATTCTTGAATGACAGCAGCCCTATGCTCCGCCGTACCGGCAAAGATATGATTCTCAGCAAACAACCTCTCGTCGTAAACAGCCGTCATGCCATTTTTCTCCAGCCAGTCGACTGCATAACGCATCTCTTCCTGCGTCACCTTACGGGCGGGCGCCACAATAGCGATTTTCATTCGTTTGAATTTAAGATTTCATCCTTATCCTGTACATAAGTCTCTTCAAAGAAGAGCTCTCCACTATCGAGGAACTTCTTCCATACGCCATGACGGATGCCGCCAGCATAACACTGTATCTCGCGAATCCTTCCATTCGGATAGTAATAATAATGTTCTCCATCAGGATATCCTCCCTTGAAACTGCCTTTATAAGCCATCTTTCCGGAAGAATAATAAGCCGTCCACTCCCCTACCTGCTGTCCATTTCGATATTCGCCTTCGGAGACGACATCACCCGACTTCTCAAGCCATTTTCCAGTCTTCATCCCTTCGTAATAAGAGCCAGAAGCCAATGTGGTACCATCAAGGTCATATTCTATATATCGTCCTTCCAAGTTGCCCATAAAATATTCTTCACGCTTGTGAAGCTTTCCATCTTCATAATACCATGTCCAAGTGCCATCAGGCAGCCCCTCTTTATAACTCCCCTCCTGCTCAACTTGTCCTCCATGAAAATAGAACTTCCAGGGACCGGATTTCTTTCCATTCAAGAACGCACCCTGAGAACGCAAAGTGCTGTCGGGATACAACTCCATCCACTCGCCACGACGAGTTCCATCCGTATCGACGATGCCCGACTGTACCAGACGTCCATTCTGGTAAATCTGTGAGCTGATGACATTTCCTTCTTCATCAAACTCACGCCAGGTACCCTCACGACGACCATCACGGAACGTGCCCTCTCGCTTCATCCTACCATTAGGATAATATTCGTGCTGAACCTGCAACGGCTTCATCTGACTTTCGATGATTTCTTCCTCATCGTTGACAAACTTCTTGATAGTCTTCAGATTGCCCTTCTCGTCATATTCCTTGAAAAAACCATGTCGCATGCCGTGACGATAATAACCCTCGCTACGAAGCTCAAAATCCGGGAAAAAATCCTTCCAATAACCATGCTTACGACCCTTGTCATCATAACGGTTGATGGACTCACGCGTGTTGACATAACCTCGCTTATAGGTGACAATCTCTATCAAACGACCCGTGGTGTCATATACCGGCGAGATGCCTTCTTCGTAACCGTTGACGATGCTGGCATACTGCAAGAGATGATATCTCCTGTCGTATCGCTTCATCTGTCCCGTACGGATATCATTCGTGAACTCCTCCTCCTGAATCTCATCCGAGAGATAAGTCCTGCGGATACCATTCTTCCTATCTTGCTTATAGTTAACCAACAAAGTGGTGTCGCCCTCCTCCGAAAAGAATGTCCATGGTCCATCGAGTAAGAAATTCACACGGTTACCCTGCGACTTCAGCTGACCGTTTTCATAATAGGTCTTCCAAAATCCATCAGGCTTCCCGTCACGAAGATACCCCTCCGAGGCTATGCTGTCGTTAGGATAACGATATACCTGGTAGTCCTGACGGGTAGTGTCAACCGGAGAGATGAAACTATCGTCCACCATCCCAGCAAAAACATTTTTGCCTGCCAGAACTACACAGGATAAGAATATGAATTGTTTAAAATTCACTATAATAGTGTCGTTAATTATTTAATGATAATCTTTTTGGTAATCATCTTACCGCCGATGACGTGAACGAGGTAGATACCTGCTGGGAGGTCACTGACATCGAGAGTGGTTTGACGGTCCATGACGAAGCCCTTGACCTCGATGCCCTGAGCGTTGAGGATGTGGACACTGAGCATGCCGAGTTCATAGTCGGTAGCGATGGTCAACATATCGTGGGCTGGGTTAGGTGTAACATCGACATGGAATGGTTCCTTGTAGAGTTCAGGATAAACGGTGACTTCGGTGAGGAAGTTATCGTCGTTAGAGGAACTCACCACCATACCGGAGACACGCAGAATCGGGTTGTCGGGGTCGGAGCAGTGAGGACAGGAGTTCTGACCGTCGTGACAATCAGGATAGTTGGGGTGACATTGGTCGATATAAGTTGGGTCGAATTCATAGAACAGCTCGCAATGGCCATTTTCCTTGTAGTTGGTGAGGTCGTAGTCCCAAACGAGACCGATGCTGCCTGGGCACCAGCCACTGCGGTTATGAGGCCAGGTACCGTTTTGAGGCTGACAGCCTGCTGGGTTAGGACTGCAGGTGCGCCACAGATGCTGTTCGAAGGTGTTGGTGCCATCGACGAAGACGTGGTGGGTAGCCTCATAGAACTCAGCAGCATTGCCGGTGTTGTAGGCATTGCCGCCACTCATGCTGCTTGACCAGTTGTGACCGGTGGTTATCATCTTGAGGTGAACCTCTTCGGCACCGTCAACAAAGTCATAGTTGACACGTGGTACTGGCTGCTGGTTGGCATAGTCGCCGAAGTCGTAAGCTCCAAACCACAGAGGCTGAACATCGGAATAGAGATATTCTGGAGTGCCTTTTTCCATGTTGAAAATCAGAATCGGGTTGTAACCGTTTCCGTTCCAAGTCTGGAAATAGAGTTCAAAGTCGACAAGACCTTGAAGAACAGAGCTGTAGTCGGTGACATCGAGGTCGTCGTCGCATTCCACACCGAAAGGAGTGACATAGCGGAAGAGTTCGACCCATTCGCCACGGTAGTTCTTGACGCGGCAGTAACCCACACGGTCATAGGTATCGCAGGTACCCACACAACGATGGTCATAGTGGAGACTGATGTTACTGAAGGCACCTACGTGGGATGGCATGACATAAGAGCCATAAGCAACCTGATTGTCGGGAGTGACCACGAGGTCGCCATTCATGGTGACGACGTCAACGTCTTCATAGTCGTTGGTGACATCGAATGAAGCGGTGGCGGTGGTGACTTTACCGCCCGACTGGGTGATGGAGGCTGTCATGTCGTAGTGACCAAAGTTGGTGGGTTGCCACATAGCATACCAATATCCATTCTCTGGGTCATCGGGATAGGCCGTCTGAAGCTGAACTTCTTGACCTCCCAGGGTGCATTTCACTTCTTCGAACTTGATGCAGTTGCCGTGTTCGACATAGGCGCTGAGGACTATCATAGCAGGTTTGAGGTCTTGCATATAGACCTTGGTGCCATTATAAGGACGACGGATGGTGATTTCGGGAGTATAGTTGTCGGGGTTGACGACGAGGAAGGTACGGTTGACGGCTGGGGCTGCTTGCCACTGGGTGCCATCGCCTGGTTGGGTGGCACGAATCTTCACGCTACCTTCTGCACCGGTGAGGGTGACGGTGTTACCGTCCAAGGTAGCAGGTCCTTCAACAATTTCGAACTGCACCGGCAGACCGGATGTAGCGGTAGCATGCAGTTGGAAAGGAGCGTCGAAGGTGAGTTTATCAGGGATAGCGTCGAAGTCGATAAACTGTGAGTCGAGGCCTGCTGGGGTATGACGAACCACGAGGTTGTCGTAGCCAGCGTGGGAGCTGTTAAGGAAGAAGATACCATCCCACATAGCAGGGTCGAAGCGGTCGCCGCTGCCTGGGGTGAGACCGGCATTCATGCCTTGAATCTCTGGGATAGGTTCAAACTCGCCTGTGCAGCCATGGTCGGCAAAGAGGGTGACACTACCGGCACCGCCGTTGGCTTCGAGGTCGATGAGAATCTTCCAACGGGTCCATCCGCTCTCGGAGGATTCGTAGTCGAAGTCGACTGGCATGGTATTGTCAGGCAGTACGATGCCATTGACAAAACGAGGCTGTGTGCTGGTACCTGTGGTGACGAAGTAGATGCCGCCATCTTGGACGTTGAGGTTAGGATTAGGTTGTGTGGTCTCGTAACTCATTGGAGGCAGCACCACGCCATCGCCATCGGCATCATAGCCGACACCGAAGCAGGTTCCCCACCAGTTACGGAGCATGTCGATTTCAATCTCGATGGAGCCTCCTGTTGAGAAGTCGAAGGGGAAGGTCTCGGTTGACTTATGCGTGGCAATCTCGCCGAAGTTGGTGTTGGCGTTGTCGAAGAACACGCCCATGGTCTCGTCAGGGCAGATGCTTCCGCCGGCACCGAGATACTCGGTCTTAAGGGTACCGCCACCAGCACTGTGTGCACGAGCTACCCAGCCATCCTGTCCGTTCAGGTTGGCATTCTCGGTGTAGTTGTTGAAGTCGATGCTGGCTACCGTCTGAGCCTGAACCAGTCCAACTACTAATAAAAGTGTCAGTAAGAATAAATGTTTCTTTTGCATATGATTTATTATTTGTTTGTTGCTCTATATGTTGCTCCGTTGATATGTTGTTCCGTTGATATGTTGTTCCGTTGATATGTTG
>X415_White_Rhinoceros__coassemble_131_pt1 | contig 21479 bp, 14 predicted proteins | sample X415_White_Rhinoceros__metabat2_low_PE_005 | metagenome-assembled genome bin X415_White_Rhinoceros
CCGTAATATTTCTTTTCGTCGCGTGGGTTACCCACGATGCGAAGCTGGTCCTTGACCAGCCAATTTTGAATCGGCTTGAATCCTACGGCAACATCTTCCCAGCTGCCATAGAAATTCTCGTTCGAGAGCGCACTTGTATCCTCGAACTTATAACTCTCGTTTTGGTAATAAATCTTGTAATAGAGGCCTTTTTTAGGGGCAAAAAAGCGAAATTTGAAACAACCTACCGTATCATCGGTCTGTCGCATCGATGGCAGTGTGATACCCTCAACAATGGCATTCTCGAGGTCCATGTCGAGTTGAACGGTGTGACCGCCCTTGAAGTTGGTCATGGGACGGAAGTGGCAGTTGATGCCCTGATGCACAAAGAAGGCGATGGCACCAGCCAGAAGTGCTGCGATGAGCAGTAAGAGGTTGCGTTTTTTCATCAGATTGTATTTGGAAAGCAGAGTCTTGTTTCAAGGTTTTCAAAAAAAACAAGGGCGGCCTATAGGTCGCCCTTGATAAGTGTTGATATTATCCTTCGATGACTTCCTCTTCGCGAATCGGTTGTGGTTCGCTCTTGTGGATGTCGAGTTCATCGATGAGGTTGGTAGCACCTGCATACTTGTCGATGACGAAGAGCACGTAGCGGACGTCGACATTGATGGTACGCTGGAGTCTTGGTTCGAAGTTCACGTCACCGCTCATGGCTTCCCAGTTGCCGTCGAAAGCGAGACCGAGGAGTTCGCCCTTGCCGTTCATGATAGGACTGCCAGAGTTACCACCGGTGATGTCGTTGGTGGAAAGGAAACAAACAACGAGTTCGCCGTTTTCATCAGCATATGGACCAAAGTCCTTCTTGTCGATGAGTTCGAGGAGACGCTGTGGAGCATCAAATTCATAGTCGCCAGGGACATACTTCTCGAGGATACCGTTAGCGGTGCAGATATAGTCGTAGTGAACAGCATCGGCTGGCTGATAGTCCTGGACGGAACCATAGCTCATACGCATGGTGCTGTTAGCATCTGGATAGAGACTCTTTTCTGGCTGAGTAGCTGCATAGTATTCACGGAGACCCTTGACGAAGAGATGGTCGTTGACCGAAGTCTCAGTCATGGCTGCACGGTATACTGGGAGAGCCTGCATGATGACACCCATCATATCGGAGCACAGCATGTAAGCATAATCCTTAGCCATCTTCTTGGCATTTGGCTTTTCTATGAAGGCCTTGATGCTTTCTGGGGTAGCGAAGATTGACTTAGCATAGACCTCGTCGGCGAAAGCGTCGATGTTACCACCGAACTTCTTGTCGATGACGGTGAAGATTTCTGGCAGTTCGTCAGCAGCGAAAGCGTTACGATAGGTCTTCAGCAATTCAGCGAAGGTCTTGTGTTCTACCTGAGGGTCGGTTTCGAAGAACATGCCGTCGACATCGATTTCCTTCAGACTCATCTCTGCTTCAGAGATAGCTGCTTTATCCTTGCTCTGTGCAACCATTCCGTACATCATGAACTGAGCGGCACGGGCAGCAGGACCGACCTGTGAAACGAAGTTTGGATAATAGACATACTTAGCCAGTTCGCTCAGATTTGAGTAAGCCTTTTCAAGGTTTGGCAGAGCCTCGCCATATTCAGCTTTACGTGCATCGTTGGCATTGACCCACTTCATGAAGTCGTTTTCAAGAGCGACTTTGGTTTCAGCGACCTTGTTCTTGCGGAGCATGGTGCACTGACCGATGAAGTTCTTCCAGGTGTTGGCCAAACCAGCGTGGTTGTCGGCATACATCAGGTTGATGGCATCGTCGGCTCTCATGAACTCATCCATGACTTCGAGTTCCTTGCCGAAGATGTCGATGATGATAGGATAGAAGGTGTCAACGTTGTAGTTGATGCCATAGCTTGACATATAACGTTCGGTGCTGCCAGGGAAGCCCCAAATCATCGTGAAGTCGTCCTTCTGAACGCCATCGAGGCTGATTGGAAGGTGATGCTTAGGCTGCAGCGGCACGTTGTCCTCTGAATAAGCAGCAGGGTTGCCATCCTTGTCAGCATACACACGGAAGATAGAGAAGTCACCCGTGTGACGAGGCCACATCCAGTTGTCGGTGTCGCCACCGAACTTACCGATGGAAGAGTTGGCAACACCAACAAGACGAACGTCGGTGTAAACCTGATAGACGAACATATAATATTCATTGCCTTCGAAGAAACCTTTGATGACAGGGTTGTATTTGCCATCTTCAGAAGCAGCAGCTTCAAGTTCATCAGCCTTGGCATTGGTGGCCTTTTGACGAGCCTGCCAATCCATATCGTCGGTGACCACACCGAGGATAGCCTCGGTGACATCTTCCATACGGACGAGGAAAGAAGCTGTCATATCGGCAGCAGGGAGTTCTTCTGAGTAGTTCTTTGCCCAGAAACCATCTTTCAGATAGTCGTGTTCAACAGAGCTGAGTTTTTGGATGGAGCTATAACCGCAGTGGTGATTGGTGAAAAGAAGGCCCTTCTCAGAGACGATTTCACCGGTGCAGAAGAAACCACGAGGTCTCTCGTCACTACCTAAACCAACGATAGCATCTTTCAAGCTGTTGTGATTGATGCTGTAAATCTCTTCTGGGGTCAGTTGAAGACCCATCTTCTGCATGTCTACATAATTCAGTCTCTCGACGAACATCGGGAGCCACATGCCTTCATCGGCATACACTCTGCCCATCATTGCAAAGATGGCCAGTGTAAAAATTCCTAAAAACTTCTTCATTAATGTAATTATAAATTGTATTTATTAAACTTTCAATTAGATAGAAAGAGGCTCGTTTTCGACCTGATTATCCATCAGGACATCATAGCCCATGTTGTAGTAGATGTCGACAGGAACGCCAGCCTTGTTAACCTTATCAAGGTCGGATTGGAGTTCTGGGGTGATGACGCCGTCGGCTTCAATCCATGCCTTGGTGCCTTCATAGTCACCATTGCCTTGATGGATGAGGATGTCGCCTGCGAGTTTTTCAACAGCAGCCTTCATCTTATCGAAATCGATGGAATACTGACCCCTTCTATTTCTTGTGAATGCACCTTCCTTTTGGAAGTATGAGAAGGTAAGCATGTTGGCTTTGCCGTGTGCTGAGGAAGCACCGAAACGAACCGAACGGAAGATGCCTGCCATGAAGGTGGTGTAGTTCTGCATCATGTCGGTGTTGGTGTAGACACCCATCTCGCTGAGTTTGGTAACGAGATAAAGACCGAGGACGTCGGCTTTAGCCTCTTCAATAGCACTGTATTGTTCCTTAAGGGCGGAACGGACGGAACCAGAACCATTGAGGGTGTTCTTGATACCCATGCCGTGAGCGGTCTCATGGAACATGACGTTAGCGAAGAAAGCATCGAAGCTGATGTATTGCATTGACTCAGGGGTCATAAGCTTTTCAGCGATTGGGACAAGAATCTTGTCGAACTTAGCCTGCATGGCGTTCTTGAGTTGGAGCTTACGGGTGCCTTTGGCGAGTTGGACACGTTCGTCGTTAGGCAGGTTGATAGCGATGGTCTTGCTGTTGGCATTGCAGTCGCCAGCATAGTAAACCACATCGTATACTGCTAAGTCAGAGTCTGAACCAGGAGTTTCCTGTTTGTATTCTGCAGGAACAGGAAGTTGACGTTGAAGTTCTGGCAGGTAATCCAAATATTTAGCAAGTTGAGCAGTCCATTCACGGTCCTTAATGAGTATGAATGCCTCGTGAGCAGCCTTGGTGCCATAGAGAGCATCGGTATAGTTTTCGATAGGTCCGATAACGAAGTCGATATTGTTGTTACGGACATCCATCCATTTCATATCACTTTCGTAGTAATCATCGGTACGAAGAGCTTCAGCACGGAGTTTAAGATATTCTGCAAATTCAGGGTCGCCAGCTAATTCAGCAGCTTGATCCAGGCACTTAGCAGCTTTTTCCACTTGGAAGCGGAAATAGTCGTGATACCAAATGCTTTCCAATTCACCATCTGCATTACGGGTGATAATGGTATACTGACTATTTTTGGTACTGTCAGCAAAGTCTTCCCACTCATCCTCGGTCATGTCGCTTGGATAGAAACAAGCACCAGCGGGTTTCTCACCAAATCCTTCAATGAAAGGAGCTTCGTTGTTGAGACCATCCCAAGGACCATAGTTTATCATGGCATATTGCTTTAAATCTGGGTCCTCAAGATCTGCTAAGAGAGAGTTCTGGTCTCCAAAGTTTTCATACCAATACAGTTGGTCCATCTGCTTTGCAGCTTTGAAAAGAAGTGGCAGCATCTGACGCTCATTTTCGCTCAAATGCTTGATGTTGGACGTCAACGTATATTCTGCGTATTTGTCCGACAATTTAGGTTGTTCTTTCACTTTTCCATTGTTTCCGCAAGAGGTAGCAACGGCGGCCACCACTGCGAGATAAGCTAAATGTTTAATTTTCATGATTTTATAGCATTATGTGATTACTTTCTATAAAACCGCAAAAATACTAATTAATTTAGAATTATGAATTAAGAAGAGAAGGAATTTCGTACTTAGAACTCAGAACTTCTAACTTCTGACTCAGAACCATCACCGGCTCCAGCGCGTACAGGTATGACAGTTACGGGGAGCCTTTCGCATTCCCGGGGTCTGTTTTGTGCTGCTGCATGAAGTCAACAACAGGACAAATGCAGTCAACAAGACAATGATAATTCGGTTTCTTTTATAGGTTTTCATGGTATTATTATTTTGCCAGCCAGGTGGAAGGATTGAGACAATCGGTTCCTTGACGCAGTTCGAAGTGGAGTTCGGTTTTACCCTCTGTCTTGTCGGTATGAATGCGTCCAATTTCTTGTTTGGTTTTAACTTTATCGCCACGATTCACATATACTTCGTCGAGTTGGGAATAAACGGTAAAGTAATCACCGTGACGGATGATGACTCCGATATTGGTAGCTGAAGGTTTGACAACCGAAACGACAACGCCTTCGAAGATGGCTCTTGCCTTAGCGTTTTCATTGCTGACGATATCGATTCCATTGTTGGTGATGGTGACTTTATCGGAGATGGACGAGGTGTGTTTTCCATAGGCGGATGAGATGGCACCGCGTTCAACAGGCCAAGGCAAAGCACCTTTGTTGAGGGCAAAGCTGGTAGAGAGGGCTTTTTCGGTAGGGGTCAAAGCCATCTTGTCGGACTTGTCGGACTTTTTGTTTTTCTCGTTGGCTTTTCGGATTTCTTCGGCAATGATTTTATCAATCTCTTTCTGGAATTGTTTTGCCTGGGCTTCTTTGTCTTTGATGCTTTTTTGAATAGTGCCTTCTTTTTTCTTCAAGGCTGCGACTTGATTCTTGAGTTCTTCTTTCTCTTTCATCATGGTTTCTTGCTGGACTTTCTCGTCGGCCAGAAGAGCAGCTTGTTCCTCACGATTCTGTTTCACAGATTCCACTTCTCCACTGACTTTCTTGCGGGTCTTGGCAATCTGTTCCATCTTAGTTTTACGAGCCTCTGCAAATTGTTGGATGTAACGCATGCGACTGAAAGCCTGATTAAAGTCGTCGGCCGCAAAGATAAACTCCAAAAAATCGTATTGACTTTTATTCTTATAGGCAAACTCAACCATCTTGGAATATTCACCTTGAAGTTTCACCAATTCCCCACTCATCGACTTGATGTCGCGTTCTCCCTTCGCAATGTTCTGGTCTAGGACCTTGATTTGTTCGTTGTATGCGTTGATGAGTTGCTGACGGTTTTTGATTTTCTTTTCCATCAGCGAAACTTGATTGAGGGTGACCTCTTTGTTTTTGGAAGTCTCTTTCAAAAGCTTGTTAGCCGTCTCGATATCTTTTCGCAAAGTCGATATCTCAGCTTCGAGTGCGGCTTTGGTTTTTTGAGCATAGCCCAGGGTTGCGCACAAGGAAATAATGCAGATTAGTATTATTCTTAGGAGGGACTTCATGGTATGATTCTTTCGTAGTTGGAGTTAATTTTGAAGGGGAAGGTCAAATCAGGGTCAAGGTTGATGGACTCGTAATGCAGAATGGCTTTATAAGAACCAAACTGGAGATAGACAGGTTCATTAGAAGGTTTCCCAAAAAGAATTCTTTGAGCATCCTGCAAACGAATTGTATCATGAAGAACGGGCACGAGACTCTCGGTTGATTCGGTTACATAGGTCTTATCGAATCTGTTGACCAGGAAGACGCTATCGTTAATCATCATCGCGCGAACCATTTCTCTGCCGAATGCCGAAGCAGATAGCCACAAGACACTGTCGTAACACACCCGAATCTGTCCGTTCACATCGTTGACTTCCATTCCTTGTCCCGAGACGTCAGCTCTGAATTTTGCCACAAAACGCTCATTGGGTTGATAGGATATAGGGGTGACTGTATGTTTATGGGAGGCACATGATGCCAACACCACGAGCAGAGTCAGGACAAGGGATACTATGGAGAAACGATATTTATTCATAGAGTTTTCCGTCTTGCAGTTTCTTTTCAAGGAGGTTAGAGTGGTTGCCTTTTTCCTTCGCTATTTTCCAATTGGCAATAGCCTCATCTTTTCGGTCGAGACGATAGAGGATGTCCCCATAATGTTCGTAATTATCGCCTTTGGGATTATCAGACAACTCGAGAGCTTTTTTCATCTGCACTTCCGCATCTTTGTAATTGCCGAGTTTGTAAAGTACCCAAGCATAGGTGTCAAGATAAATAGCATTAAGAGGCTCTAACTCGATAGCACGAAGTGACATCTCTTTCGCCTTTTCAAGTTGTTCGTTTCGAAGCGAAAGATAATAAGCATAGTTGTTCAACACGAGAACATTATCGGGGTCTAAGTTAAGGACCCGTTCATAAGCTTGGAAAGCTTTTTCATCTTCACCAACGGAATGATATAAATCACCAAGATAGCTATCGAAATCACAGAGTAGTATTTTGTCGACCACAAATCTGCGACCTTTCTCAAAATAATTGATGGATTGTTCATCCTGATTAGCCAAGGCGTAAGACACTCCGGCAAACCAATAGAAGATAGGTTGGGTTGGGAAAATCTTTACTGCTTCGGTGGCGTGTTCCATCAAGGCCTCGTTGTCGTTCAGGTTGATATCGCACATGACGAGATATTGCAGAGCCGCATAGTTGGTAGCTTCAAATTCAAGCGCTTTTTTTGACATGAAGGCACAGGAGTCGTAGGACTCTTTGTTGAAATAATACGAAGCAAGGATGATATATCCCATTTTGTTTTCAGGATAATTCTCGATGAAGGCATTGCCAGCACGATAAGCTTGTTGGTCGACTTTAGGAGATGAGGTAGCCTTATCAAACCAATACTCATAGATGTTAGCCTTGGTGTTGAAGTCAAGGTTCTTATTGTTGATGGCATCGATGAGTTCATCGAAGGCCTTGTCGGTTTTTCCTTTCTTTTCGTAATATTCGAGAAGGGAGATGTTGATGTAAGGATAGTTGGGGTCGATTTCCTTCACTTTCTCATAGATTTTGAGCGCCTCTTTTTCCTTGCCTTTTTCCATGTACGACTTGGCGATGATGTTATAGTAACGAGAAATGTAGCTATTGGCGCCGATGAGTTCTTGGAGGTCGTTGATTCGTTTTTGAGCCTCTTTATAATCCTCTTTGATGAGGAGCACGTCGATTAGTTCAGCGAGCATGTCGGGGTCGTTAGGATATTTTTCGACGAGGGGTTTATAGACTTTGATGAAGTCATCGTATTGTTCAAAATTACGATAGAAACGACCGAGTCGCATCTGGTACCATTTGTTATCGGGAGCGAGGGCAACAGCTTTCTTTATCATCTCGAAAGCCTCGTCGATGCGATTGCAATTAAAGTATTGTTCGCACAGTTCGAACATGCTTGCATCGTCGTTTGCGTTGTATCGTAGAGCCGTCTCGAAGTTGACGATAGCCCCTTCTACATCGTCCTTATATTTGCACTCTAACCCTTTTGAAAAGTAGGTAGCATTTTTGCGAATGTCGACCTGTGCCGCCAAATTTAAACACAACACTAACAGGCCGATTATTACGATGATTTTCTTCTTCATTTTCTATAGTTTATTCGGTGTTTGTTCGCTGCTCATTCGGTTATAGAGCGAATAAGTACCGATTCTTGATTAAATTATTTACCTGTATGACCGAAGCCTCCAGCACCTCTTTCCGTTGAACTGAGTTCTTCCACTTCGACCAGCTCAGCTTGTTCGCATTTGGCAAAAATGATTTGTGCTATGCGGTCTCCATTCTGGATGACAAAGGGCACATTGGAGAGGTTGATAAGGATGACACAAACCTGTCCTCGATAGTCGGCATCGATGGTACCAGGAGTGTTGAGAACCGTGATGCCACTCTTGATGGCAAGTCCGCTACGTGGTCTAACTTGCCCCTCATATCCTTCCGGAATTTCCATATAGAGACCCGTTGGAACAAGGGCTCTCTGCATCGGTTCTAAAGTCATAGGTCCCTCTGGAAGGAACGCTCTAAGGTCCATACCTGCCGAATTGACCGTCTCATAAGCAGGTAATTTGTTGTTCGATTTGTTTACAATGTTTACTATCATTTCTTGATTTTTAATTTTAAACCCTTAATTAAATCTCTTTCTGACCACAGCAATGCTGCACAGAATATCAGGAGAAGACCCGTGTTGATGACAAGAGTCCACCACAAATTGTCGACATGTATGATTTGTTGCACGAAGAACAAAGCTAATGCCAAAAGCAAAAACAGTCCTGCCGACTTTAAATCATAAGCTATAGGGGCCCTTTTCTGGCCCACAAAATAGGAAAGCAACATGCAAGTTCCATATCCTGCAAGACCGCCCCATGCGCACGCCATATAGCCGAATTTTGGTACAAAGATAAAGTTGATGGCAAGCAGTACGATACATCCGGCAGCAGAGAAAACAGCCCCCCACCACGTCTCATCAATGAGTTTATACCAGAACGAAAGGTTGAAATAAACCCCCATGAAAATCTCAGCCATCATCACAATAGGAACCACCCTCAAACCTTCCCAATAGTCCGACTTGATGATATATTTCAAAACCGGCAGATACATCACCACAGCAAGGAAAGCCAGCAAGGTAAACAAGATGAAATACTTCATCACCTTGGCTTGCGTTTCTTGACTTTGCGTGTCTTTTTGTCCACCAAAAATGAAAGGTTCATAGGCATAACGGAAGGCCTGAGTAATCATTGACATAATCATAGCTATCTTCACACAGGCACCATAGATGCCCAGTTGCACATCTCCTTCTTCACCAGGAACAATGAAACGATAACAAATCTTATCGGCAACTTGATTCAAAATACCAGCCAGACCAAGCAGCAAAAGAGGCCAGGTATAAGAAAGCATCTGCTTCAGCATTTTGAAATCAATTCCGTGACGCAAATGACGCAATTCCGGAATGAAACCAAGGGTAATAAGTACCGTACAAATGAGATTCACCACGAAGATATAGCCTACTTGATAAGAAGAATCATACCAACTCATCAAAGCGGGATGCGTCTCTTTGAGTCCCGGTGCAACACAGAAAATAAACAAGTTCAAGCCACAGCTTACAACAATGAAAAGAAGCTTCAACGTGGCAAATTTGACGGCTCGTTTTTCATAACGAAGACGGGCAAAAAGCAAAGCCTGAAAAGCATCAAAGGCCACGATGATAGCCATCATCTGGACAAATTCAGGATGTGAGGCATAGCCCAGGAACGAAGATATTGGGGTCAAAAATGCCGTGACAAGCAAGGCAAAAATGAGGGAAACAAAGCCTACAGAAAGAGCTGAAGTTGAAAAAGCTCTATCGGGGTCAACACCTTCCTTATTGGCAAAACGGAAAAAAGTGGTCTCCATACCAAAGGTCAAAAGCACCAACAAAAGTGCCGTATAGGCATAAAAGTTCGTGACAACTCCGTACCCTCCCGATTCTGCAGCAATTTTATAGGTGTATAAAGGAACAAGAAGATAGTTTAAGAAACGTCCTAAGATGCTGCTCAAACCATAAATGGCTGTCTGACCAACCAACGATCCTATTTTACTATTGTTACCCATATCGTATATCTTTTTTCTATTTCAAACTAAAACATTCTCAATTCATATCCTTGAAAAACTCGATGACAAACTCTGTTCCCTCCCCTTCTTTACTGTCAAAAGTAATTCGACCATTGGAGGTCTGAATGATGTTGTAAACCATCGATAAGCCCAATCCCATTCCCGTTGTCTTCGTGGTAAAATTCGGTAAAAATATCTTTGATTTGTCGGCTTCACTGATACCCTTTCCATTATCACGAATCGTAACGACAAACTTTGAAACGAGGGACTTCAAGCCGATGTCAATACATCCATCGGGCTTACCATCAATAGCCTGAATGGCATTTTTAATGATGTTTCCAAGCGCCCTGTCGATATTACTCTTGTCAAGTTTATGATGATAGTCTTGTTGTTCGTCGTAATGAAAATTAAACGTAATATTATCCTCTATATTATAGAGGTTGACGACACGTGTAAGGATTTCGGCCAAATCGCAGTCTTCAGGATGATTTTCAGGCAGTTTTGCAAAGGAAGAGAACGAAGAGGCGATGTTATCGAGCGTATCTATTTCATCGAGAATCGTAGAAGTGGTCTTGCGTAATTTATCATCCAGATTATCAGCTTGTTTATCCCATGCTCGCTGAAGCGATTGGACGCTGAGTTTCATAGGGGTGAGAGGATTACGGATTTCGTGAGCCACCTGTCGTGCCATCTCTCTCCAAGTCGTTTCTCGTTCAGAACGAGCCAGTTGTGCAGCACTTTTTTCGAGTTCAACAACCAGGAGATTATATTGATGAATTAAGCCTCCTATCTCGTCGTCACTATTCCAAACAATCTGCTCATTCGACTTACCGATGTCGACAGCCTGCATCTTTTGCTGCAATTCGGTAAGGGGCTTAGTTACACGGTGTGTAAGGAAGAATACCAACACAACCGTCAGCAACATAAGCAGCAAAATAAGATTGATATAGGTGAAGATGAAGTTCAAGACCTCGGTCCTCAGCTCATGTTTTCCCGAGAAATAAGGAGTATTTAAATAAGCCAAAGGCGCACCATCGAGGTCCTGGATTGTGATATATGCCGATTGATAAACGGCATTGCCAAGAGTCTCTTCTTGTGTAAAATAAAGCGACTTTCCGCCTTGAAGATTATGGAAGGCGCTGGCATTCATGAGATTGGTTTGAAGATGATTGTCAACAAGTTCTGGTCGCGTAGAGGTTAAAAGACGACCATCCAATCCATAAATGCTGATATCCGTAAAGAAGGTCTCAGAATAACGACTTAAGATATCGTCAAGATAAAACTTAAATCCGGGCTGTTTCAGGAATGAGAAATCCACTTCGCGACTGATATCAAGCAGCAAAGTGCGGGTACGCACGAACTGGTCGTCATTCGATTTCTGCGTATAGAGGCCCCTCATATAAATGACAGAGACGGGAGCAACCACCACAAAAGAGAACAGCATAACGCCCATTATCATAACCTGAAAACGACGGCTGAGTGTGTGACGGCCATACCTCTGGGTGGGACTATAACGGAAAATATAAAGGATGAAAACAAGGATAAGGAGACTAAAGAAGAAGAACGCAAACGGTGCTGTTACGTCCATCCATCCTCTTCTCGAAAGACTGATTACCAAGCATTTTTCATCGTCATAATTGGCTACAAAATGTTTCATCTTACGCGAGTAACTGAAACCCGTTTCATGATGAAAATCGTTTAAAAAGTTAGGATAGAGATAGCTACCATATTTATACACCAATAAAGAATCCTGGTAGCAAGCAACAGAGTAATTCCAAGGGATGATACTTTGATTATTTTGGATGACTTCGGGGAGTCCATAACCAGGAGGCGCTACCGTTTTAGAGAACTCGAGATAGAGCGTTTTTTGTATCAAAGAATCATCCGAAACAAAAGTTTTGATGACAAGATAATTCGGGTCAAGGGTGTTATAATCGATAAAAAACAAACCATCACCCAAGTCTACACTCCTGTTATCACTGATTTTAGCATCGAAGAAATCAGCACAATTGTGTATAATATCATAAGGCTGTTGAATCAATTCATCGTCGGGAGCACATAGGGTAAGGACGAAAGGATAGTCCATCATCGACTCTGAAAGGTTGAAATGTTCTATATAATCATGGATTACTTCTTCCATCACATCATCGGACAAAACCATGGACGACAAGATGGTATCTTGCTGCATGATATTCAAAAAATCGGGGTAAGAAGACTCAAAAACAGTGTCGCGTTCGTGTGAAAGTTGCTCAGCCAGGCTTTGTATCTGATGGTCCTCATAGCGAGCATACGACATACTATATATATGGGTCAATAGAGCCGAGAAGCCAAATAAGACAAGTAATAATGAAAGCCAGCTATTATTTTCAAAGGTAAAGGCCGAATTCCGACGAATAAAATTGCATAATAACGATAGCAACATCACCCAAATGACCAGGGCAAAACTAAGCCAAAACAGTGATTTATCGAAGCTAATTGAAGAAGGAATGGCAAAGGAATTAGCAAATAAGAAAGAGAATAAAGGTGTAAAAAACCAGTATGAAAGACCGATGAACAATGCCACAAACAAGATGGATAGTCCAAGGATACTACGCTTCGAAAGATGGGAACAGGTAAGCGAAAAATGACGGTTAATCCAACGATAAATTAGGATTAAAAAACAGAATACCGTCAAAAACAAAAAGAAGTAGAAAAGCTGGTTTTTGGAGGTCTGGGAAGGAGTATTTGTGTCGATTTCAAAGTAAGATAAAAGGGTACCATCACGACTATAAAGAGGGTTCCCAGTATCGGAGGAAAAGGCAAAATAATGGGAGGTGGAGAAAGGGATAAAACGATTTACAAAGTAGTTGTTTTGCTGTGAATAGCGAGTTTGGATGAGAGAATTTAGGTAGAAAGTTATATCCGCATTTTGAAAAGAAAGAATGTGAAAATCGCCAGTTGGGAGACTACAAATCGTGTCGCAGGAAGCAGGTATGCGTTTTCGTAAGTATTTTGGGTCGACATTATTATCGGTCCAATAGAAGAGAGAATCATCTTTGTAGCAATAAAGAGAGGTGTTAGAAGGAAGGGACGTTTCGAGGAGAACTATGGGAGAAGGAAAAGTAGTGGAATAAATGGTATCAGAAGAAAGAATGTTGTTTTCATTAAAAGCATAGAGAAGGTCCGCTTTTGTTTGTTGTAGATGGTCGTCATTTAATGCGATGGCATGTTGAACGCGTTTCAGGAGAAAGTGAGAAGATGGGAGTGTTTGAGAAAGACGAAGGAGCAGTACCAAGGACAAGGAAACAACGAATCCTACGCAAAGGATGATAGAAAGAAGACGATTTCTATGTTTTTGATTTTCATTCATCTGAAATTCAGCTATTTAGAAAAATATTGATTCTAAGAAACGATTTTGGTGTTTTTGACGTGGAATTCAATATATGGGTAAAAATGTCTTAAAAACGAGATTTGGGGCCAATTTTTTGAAAATTGAGTTATTTGTTAAGTTTGAATATGTAAACTAAACTCGAATAATTACCAGATTTTCGAGCTTTCGAATTCGAAATTGCACCTCTGAAAGCACCTCTTACAAGGGGCAAAGAGTGGTTGAGATACTGTTCACTCATGAATGAGATGTAATATGAATCCCATTTAAGTGGTTGAATATCAATTAGTTCAAATGGTGTTTCACAAAAAATAGAACGAATAGAGTCGGGACAAAAATGGTTGAGATGACGAGGCACATCATAGGCAGCCCATTTATCTTTATAAAACTGAGCGTCGTAAGACTGAAAATTAGGCACGGCAATAACCAATCGTCCTTGAGATTTGATGCAGCGAGTTAAAAAAGAGACATGGTCTCTGAGCTTATCAACATGTTCAAACACATGCCACATGGTGAAGATATCAAACTGGTTTTCGTGAATTTCAGACAGTTGATTCAAGTCAAGGGGCGTAATACCGAGACGTTTTGAAACGATTACCTGAGCGTCGAGAGAGGGCTCAACAGCAGTAAGATTCCAATTAGGATGAGTTTCTTTGACTGATTTGAGAAAGTCACCCACTCCACAACCATAGTCACAAATAGAACCAGATTCCGAATTTAGTTGAGAAAAAGTCATAGAAACCTTATTAGAGAGGTTTACTTTTTTCACTGATTCGTAGAGACGAGGAATAAAACCTTTCGTGTTTTCTTGGTGACTATAATACTTTTCAGATTTATAATACTCACCTATTCTATCAGGTTCTGGACGAGGAGTAGTATATAACAAATGACAATTGGGACATTCCAGAATCTCGAAGGACTCTTGACTTAAAAAATAGTCTTTGAGCTTCAAATATGAAACACCATGTTCAGAACCACACCAGGGACAAGTATTCATATCGTTGGGGTTTTCACGTGAAACAATTTGTTATCTTCCTAAAAATATGGCAATTACAGAAATATCGGCAGGAGAAACACCGCTGATTCGACTTGCTTGACCTAAGGTTGCTGGACGATATCGATTGAGTTTTTCTCTTGCTTCGTACGACAAAGCTGTTAGCTGATGATAGTCGAAATCAACAGGCATTTTTACATATTCCAGTCGATTCAACTTATCAGCTAATTCATTTTCTTTGGCAATATAGCCATCATATTTGATTAAAACTTCGGTTTCTTCAACACATTCTCTTACATATGGGTCTGTAAGATCGTATTTTTCACTCAAATAATCAAAGTTTTGGATTAAATCCGACAGGGTGAGTTGGGGACGTAAAAGCAGGTAATCGAGCTTTATACGCTGTTCAAGAGGACTTGTTCCGCGCGCTTCAAGCAATGAATTCACCGATTCTGGGGTTACACTACACTGTTTCAACTCGTTAATCATGTTTTCAACCCGCGATTTCTTGTCTAAATAATGCTCATATCGCTCGTCAGAAGCTAATCCTAAGTTATGAGAAAGCTCCGTCAAACGCGCATCGGCATTATCTTGACGTAATAAAATACGGTATTCGGCACGACTGGTGAACATACGATAAGGTTCATCAACACCCTTAGTGATAAGGTCATCAATCAAAACACCAATATACGCCTGAGAACGGGTCAAAACCAATGGTTCCTGGTCACAAATAAGTTGATGTGCATTGATTCCGGCCATTAAACCCTGACATGCAGCCTCTTCATAACCTGTCGTTCCATTAATTTGTCCCGCAAAGAACAAACCATGGACTTGACGAGTTTCCATTGAGTGTTGTAATTGTTGAGGTGAGAAATAGTCGTATTCAATGGCATATCCGGGACGAAATATTCTTGCATGTTCAAAGCCTTCAATAGCATGCAAGGCCTCGTATTGAATATAATCCGGCAAAGAGCTGCTGAAACCATTGAGATAATACTCACAGGTAGTCCACCCTTCTGGTTCAACAAAGAGCTGATGTGAATCCTTTCCAGCGAAACGTTCAATCTTGTCTTCAATACTCGGACAGTATCTCGGTCCAACACCTTTGATACGTCCAGCAAACATAGGTGAATATTTGAAGCCAGTACGCAAAATGTCGTGAACCTTTAAGGAAGTACGAGCAATATAGCAACTACGCTGGTTTTTTATAGATGGATGTTTTAGATAAGAAAAGCCGGTAACGTCATCATCACCCTTTTGTTCTTCCAATCTAGAAAAATCAATGGTTCTCCCATCAATTCGCATCGGAGTACCTGTTTTCAGACGTTTCGACTCAAATCCATAAGCCACGAGTTGTTCCGTTATTCCAGTGCTCGATGGCTCCCCCATCCTACCTCCACTAAAATGCATCTCACCGATATGAATCAATCCGTTCAAGAAAGTACCATTCGTCAAGACAACGGTCTTCGATTTGATATCGCCTCCCATAAAAGTATGGACACCACGAACCCGGTCTCCCTCCAAAAGCAAACCCGTGACAGAATCCTGCCAAAAATCAACATTAGGCGTCTGCTCCAACATACTTCTCCAAGTCTCAGAAAAAAGCTGCTTGTCGCTTTGACACCTTGGACTCCACATAGCGGGACCCTTTGAACGATTGAGCATCCTGAATTGTATCATGGAACGGTCCGAGACAATACCCGAGTAACCACCCAATGCATCAATCTCACGGACTATTTGTCCCTTCGCAATGCCTCCCATAGCAGGATTACACGACATCGATGCCATCAAACGCATATCCATCGTGATTAACAAGACGTGACTGCCTAAATTGGCAGCTGCCGCCGCTGCTTCGCATCCGGCATGCCCCGCTCCTACTACTATTACATCATATTCCTCAAACAACATCTAACTTATTGTTTCGTGTGAAACAAGTTCACAATTTATTGATATTTAAATATTTACATAAATTTGACAGGTAATGTTCCTCTCCTGAACGCATGCGTTTCTCATCCTCATCTGTCAAATCATCAAAGCCTATAAGATGTAAAACTCCGTGGAGAATTACTCTACACAATTCACTTTCGTAAGTTCTGCCAAAAGTAATGGCATTTTCAGCTATACGGTCAAGACTAATGCAAAACTCACTCGAGATAAACTCTTCACACCCATCCAATGGAAAGGTTACGATATCGGTATAAAAATCGTGTCCTAAACGAGTACGGTTAATCTCCAACAAGGTTTCATCAGAGCAAAATTGATAATACAACTCCCCTACCCGATACCCGTGTTCCTCAATAGCATCGGTAAGCCAATTCCTTATGATGGCATAATCTAAGGATGGTAACTCTTTATCAATTGTTGTAAACCGTATCATATTATTGTGCGTTTTTCTTCATATAAAAATCATTGATTCGAGAGCGATAGTAAGGCTGATACTGAATAGGACTGTTCTTCAAAAATTCCTGGTTCTTATTCATCATCTGCTTATATAAAAGCTCATCAACTTGACGGTCAAACTGACTGCCTTTGTATTCATTCGACTTACGTTTTTCGTCCTGGTCGCGCTTCTGTTGTGCCTTCTCTGATTCAAGCATTCGCGATAAGATTTGACGGTTGCGTTCAAGTGTTTGATTGGTAATACGCTTGTTCACAATATCTTCCTCCAAACGCTCCATATCTTTCATAATCTGATTCAAACCATCGTCACCCATCATACCCTGTTTCTTCATCTCATCGAGCATCTGTTTCATACCCTCACGAATCATCTCCTGCTCAGCAGCCATACGAGCCATCTCTTCACTCATCTGTGATGATGGCATCTGGCCTTTTTGCATCTGTTCCTGCATCTTCTTCAACTGCTCTCCAAGCTGTTTTTGCATTTCTTGCATATTCTGCATACTCTGCGACTTCTGATTTCCTTTCTTCTGTTGTTTGGACGACATGCCACTGCCTTCCATAGAATTTTCCATGTTATTTAGAGATTCAGCCAGCATCAAAGCTAAGTTATTCATGCTCTTCAAGGCTTGCTGTTGACTGCCAACACAGGCGGAAATGTGCAGGTCGCTGAGATGTTTTAATGCGCTATTCGTCTGAAAATCAATAGCCGACAATTCGTCAAAGATAAAATTCTGAATCATAGGCTGACGCATAGCCATGGCTCGTAAAGAGTCTTTGACCATCTCAAAATTATCAGAGATTTCTTTCTGCGTCTGTATCTTTTGTGAGATAGATGGGTCATCTGTGCGAATATGTCCCAAGGCCTGCATCAAGTCTTCTTCCCTATGCGATGAACGCACCACATTTTCAAGTAAAATCCTGACTAAATGGGCATCTTCAGCGAGCTGTTCCTGGTCACTCGATTGCATCTGCATCTGCATGGAATTGGCCATCTGCTGCATCTTTTGACCGGCATCCTTTTTCTTTTGACCAGATTTCTGTTGAGAAGAATCATTTTGATTTTGCTCGTCAGAATTTTGACCTCCTTCTTGTTGTTCGCCGTCGTCAGCGTTGTCGCCGTCTTGTTCCAACGATTCGGCTTCTTCGAGGTCCTGTTCGATGGATTCTTGTAAAGATTCGTCTTTCTGGATATTAAAGGGGTCTTGCAAGCCTTTGTTCTTTTCTTGTAAGCTATCCAATTTCTGCATCATCTCCTCAAACTGCTTCTTTGCTTCTTCTGCCGACAAAGGTTCATCGGCCTTGTCGGTGTTTTGAAGCTCCTCTCCTAGCTGATTGAGCTTATCCATCAAATCGTTCAGGTCTTTTTCCATCTTCAGCTGCTCAAGTAACGAAAGATTTCTATCCAACAAATCCTGCATCTTTTGGTTATCCTTCTTCATATCTTGAAGCATTTGCTGCATCTGGTCACGTGGCATCTCATCAAGCAACTTTTCAAGTTCTTCCATCATTTTCTTCATTTCATCTGGAATGAGTTCATCGAAAAGCTTATTGATTTGCTCTTGTTTCTTCAACATTTCTTCATTCGAAAGGTCGTGGTCCTTCAAAAAATCAGTGAGTTTCTGCTGTTCTTCTTGGAGTTTATTCCATTCATTCTGAACCTCTTGTTGCTTTTCAAGAAGTTCCTTCATCTTTTCCTTATCAGACCAGTCCAAATCTTTCTTCGAAGTCAACTCTTGCAGCATCTTTTCTATCTCGTCCTTTAACTTTGAGGCTTCGTCAGCCTTTTCAGAGAGACGGTCGAGGATGTCGTTTTCCGACTGGTCGGCAATAGAATCAAGGGCTTCGATGCTTGGTTTGTAATAAGTAAAGACATCAGAACGTTTCGATTTAGGACCATGGAACCCATCGTTATCCCAAATTTCAAAAAACACTTCTAAGTCCTGACCCGGCAACATTCCGAGACTATCCATGTTGAAATGATAGAAAAACGAAGTGCGAGAAGTGTTAGCGTCAAAGACAACAGGGATGACAAAATTCTTCTCAGTAGGATTCTTGATAGTAGCATTGAAAGTCAACTTCGAAAATCCATAATCATCAGCTATGAGTCCAGTATAATATACGTTGGTGGAAAGCGACTCATCGTATGACTCAACGCGAATGTCGGGATAGGCATCTGGAACCACATCGACGATGAAATGAAGCGGATCTAAGGAGTGCGACCATTTATTTGAAAAGATATAGTCGAAAGATGTTGTGGAGGAGGCTGTAAATTGATAGGTCGCAGTACCATTCTTGAGTTTAAGTTCGTGAACGAGAGAATCTTGCAGGATACAGGTACTGTCGCAGTCTCTCAACTGAAAGGTAAAGGATAGTTGAGTCCCTTGTGGGACCATGATGCGGGTCTTGCCTTCAAAGGTTTCTGAGGGACGATGGATGTAGCGTGGATAATTTGCAGAGCATTGATAGGAGAGGAGGACTGGGTTGGGGTGAACTGTAAGATGGATGGGTTCGCTACGATAATCGCCACCAATAATTTGAAAATCAATATCTTGGTAGAGATTCTTGAAGGTATATGAATAATCGTTGATAGATTGTTTAGTGATGAGTTGCTGTCCCAGATTGCTCTTAACATAAAATGCATCAGGGATTCGTTCGCCATTCACCTGAAAAGAAAAGGAGAAGTCGTTACCTTGGGTGGTTTCAAAGGGGATATTTGGTAGGGTGACGGAATAGGGGAGTGGCTTCTCAAATTCCTGGTCGTAATGGAGGATTCTTTGCACAGGTTGCACGGCAAACTTTGGAAGCGTTATGGCAAGGATTAGAAGTGCCACGAGTAAAAACACAAAGACTCCTAAGAAGCGTAAATTGGATTTAAGGTCGACAGCATCGGTAAAATGAATAGGGGAGAGCTGTTGTGTTCTTTGTTCAATGGAAGCAAGCAACAGGGCATCGTCAGAGTCCGGTGAAGAGTTTTCGGAAAGCTGAACTGTGTTGAGCAGTTTATCTTGAATTTCGGGAAAGAACTTTCCTATGAGAAGAGCTGCATCTTCTATCGACATCTTGTTTCGATAACGAATCAAGTTGATGGCGGGGATGATAAAATAGCGGATAAGAAGATAGGCTGAACCACCTAGGAAAAGAAGCAGGAGGGCGAGACGGACCTTCGATGAAAACCAAGAGAAGTATTCTAAGCCGTTTAGGAGCAGGAAGAAAACCATCCATAAAACAGCACCAAACAGGACTCCCTGAATGAGTCTGTTCAAATAGAATTTACGGATGAATTGTTCTATTTTCGCGATTAAAGGATTACGTATTTTCATTGCGCTATTATATCAAGGTGCAAAGGTAATTGTTTTTATTGAAACGTGAAATTGTAAAAGAATTGAATCGCAAAAAGATACGATAGAGTTATTTGGAGTGTAATAGGTGTATTGTAGAAAGATAAATTGTGTTCTAATTCGTAGCTGATTCGGTAAAGTTGCGAATGAAGACCGAATTAAAAACCTAAAAAGAATAAAAAAAATGAGAGAAAAATGATGGATTATTTATAGTTTTTGTATTTTTGCAGACAAAGTAAAAAACTATGGCAAAAGTCAATATTTTCAACGGACAAATCTCTGGGAAGATTGGACAGATGGTTATCGTGAATGGTAAGAATGGGGTATACGTAAGGTCGCTTCCCAAAACGAACGACAGAAAGTCGGAGGGACAACTCAAGCAACGTAGTAAAATGCAACAGGCAAATGCTTTTCTAAAACCCCTAAAAGAACTCCTTCCCCTGGCGTTCGTGGAACGAAAAAGCAACCAAAATCCTTATCAAGCTGCCACCTCAAGTCTGATGAGAACGGCATTCACCGAAGAGGGTATCGACTATAGTAAAGTGCGAATCACCGAAGGTTCAGTATGCCCTCCTAAGAAAGCTTGTGCGCGACTCAGCGACCATGTCGTGGTGTTTCGATGGGATGACAACAGCAACGATATCGCAGCAAAAGATACCGATAAAGCCGTCCTCATCCTCTATAGTCCCGAACAACAAATCGTGATTTGGGACGTCAAAAAAGAAACCAGAAAAGAACAATATTGTCTCCAAATTCTGGAAAACGATATCACCGGTTCTTTCCAAATATACATGGCTTTTACCAACAAAAAAGAAGACAAAATAAGCAACAGCGAATACCTGGGCTCTATCGTTGTCGACGAACATATCAAAGACGAAGAGGAGGAATAATATGGCAAAAATCAATATCGAAGGAATGGAGTTCTTCGCTCATCACGGATGCTTCGAAGAAGAACAAAAAACTGGAACCTGGTTTCAAGTAGACCTTTGGATGGAAGTCGATGCTAAAGGGGCCGAACTCAACGACGACCTGAATCAAACCGTCAACTACGCCGAAGTCTATCTCACAGTCAAAAAACAAATGCTTCTGCCTTCCAAATTGCTCGAGAATGTGGCTCATCGAATTCTCTGTGCAATCCATGAAGAATATCCAAAAGTTGAAACGGCAACCGTAAAAATCCAAAAATTAAACCCTCCTTTGGGAGGAAAGATACGTGCCGTAAGCGTCGAACTTTCCCAAAACTACAACGCATAGGAAAAAGTTTCGACAAAAAGCAATACTGCATCTAAACAATTATGACTATCTTTGCGAACCAATAGATTTCAATCATGAAGAAAAACAGCCTATTAACAGTTTTAACC
>X415_White_Rhinoceros__coassemble_134_pt1 | contig 21280 bp, 21 predicted proteins | sample X415_White_Rhinoceros__metabat2_low_PE_005 | metagenome-assembled genome bin X415_White_Rhinoceros
GTCTGTGCTTTGGACGTTATGATAGAGGTTTTCTCGCCAACGAGTTGGTTCATCAGTGTCGATTTGCCCACGTTTGGCTTTACTATTATATTGACATACCCTGCTTTATGCTCCATTTTAAAAAAATTAAGAAAAAAAATATCCAAAATAGTTGCGATGCAAAGAAACAAAATATTATCTTTGCAGCCGAATTCAGAACGAAAAAAATCTGAAATTTTTCATGATGCGGGGTGGAGCAGAGGCAGCTCGTTGGGCTCATAACCCAAAGGTCGCAGGTTCGAGTCCTGCCCCCGCTACTAACAAAAAAGGAGGCCATCGCCTCCTTTTTTGTTTTGGTTAATGACAAAGGTCAATTAATCTCTTCCGTCTTTACCATCTCTCCATTCACATCTCCATCCACATTGAGGTTCAGCTGAACAGGGAAACCTTCGAGTTCGACGAGACCTTCGCCAGAGATAGGTCCGTGGAGCGTGAGTTTATCGCCTTCCAACTCACCACTGAGCGTGAGGATGACATCGAAAGTGCTGATGTTTTCAACATAATGATAGGTCAGGTCACCAAAGTCAATCTTGTTTTCATTGCAGGTACCCGTTACTTCCATGCTCTCACCGTTAATGGTGAACAGAGCGATGATATCGAATTCCGTTGTGCCAGGGTTCATCAAGGCAGTGACTTCGAAACGTAAGCTGTCGATAGGCATCGAGGTCTCTTCGCCTAACTCAGGTGCTGTAGCTTCTCCGTTGACTTCAAGGAAACCGCTATAGTTTCCAAGGAATTTCTCGTTGGTTGGTATAGGTTCCGGTTCCGGCTCAACGATTGGATCGGGTTTGCAAGCTGAAAAGAGTACTGCGACGCTGCACACGAGTGCGATGATAAATTTCTTCATTTCTATTCAATTTTAATGTGTTATTCATTCTTCGCCATAAAGGCACAAAAAAACTAATACGTTGCAAATATAGGACCAAAAAATTTTCCCTCTGCCATTTTCACTCGAAAAATGTGTACTTTTGGCAATTATTTCGATGTCATGAAGAAAAAATATATCCTCCTATTCTTTCTAATAGCATTCGTGATAGGCTTTGCCCTTCTATATATTCTTGGCCCAGTCGCGGGACCCATGCCTCTGTGGCTTTCGATTCTGCCTCCTTTTGTTGCTATCGTGATGGCTCTTCTCTTCAAAGAGGTACTTTCCTCACTTTTCCTCGGAATATTGACGGGGACTTTCATCATGGCACTCTATGCGGGAAACCGTCCCGCAGAGGCTCTTGGGGGTGGATTTCTCCGTGTTGTGGATACCTATATGGTGGGCTCAATCTTTGATGCTGACCATGTGAAGATTATCGTTTTTACCCTGCTTATCGGCGGCATGGTCAAGGTCATCACTGTCAACGGTGGCATGCAAGGCATCGTCAACTGGCTGTCGCATAAAGCTAAAAACGCCCGCAGTGGTCAACTAATGACTTTCTTTATGGACCTCTGTGTGTTTTTCGATGACTATTCCAACACCCTCGTCGTGGGCAACACCATGCGCCCCGTCACCGACAAACTGAAGATATCGCGTGAGAAACTTTCGTATATCGTCGACTCTACCTCAGCCCCTGTGGTGGCTGTTGCTTTCGTCACCACCTGGATTGGGGCAGAACTGAGCTATATCCAGCAAGGTATCGATGCCGTGGGTATCGCAACATCGGCCTACTCGGTGTTCTTTCATTCCCTGGCCTATAGTTTCTATCCTTTCCTGACCCTGTGTTTCGTGTTGATGCTTATCATCAGCGGTCGTGACTTCGGACCCATGCTGAAGGCGGAACGAAAGGCACGACAGTCGGAGCAAACAGATATTCAGTCGTCTGATACTCACGCCAAACCAGCTCACATCCTAGATGCTCTCATCCCATTGTTAGTGTTGATTTTCGGCACCATTGTGGGACTATTTGCCACGGGCTACGATGCTCCGACCTGGGCGGAAGGTTCAGGCTTTTTCTCCAATCTATCCGTCACCATTGGCAATGCGGATTCGTATCTGGCTCTGTTATGGTCGTCGCTGCTGTCGCTTTTGACAGCCATCATCATCACTGTAATCCGTGGCACACTTCCATTTGGTAAGGTGATGGAAGAGGTGATAGAGGGTTTCAAGACCATGTTCAATGCAGTGGTGATTCTGACGATGGCCTGGTCTATCGCTATGGTGACGAAGGATATGCACACGGCTGAGTTTGTGTCGCAGTTGCTGCTACAATGGTCGCTGTCTCCAGCTTTAGTGCCAGTGCTGACATTCATCCTGGCTTGTCTAATCGGCTTTTCAACAGGGACTTCTTGGGGCACGATGGCAATCTTATATCCTTTAATTTTACCTGCTTCCTGGTTGTTATGTCAAGACCAAGGTCTGAGCGTGGAGGCGAGTATGCCATTATTTTATAATGTGGTGGCCTCGGTGATGGCAGGTGCTGTGATGGGGGACCATTGTTCGCCTATCTCCGATACGACCATCATGAGTTCGATGGCAAGTGGTTGTAACCACCTCAGTCACGTAGGCACACAAATGCCTTATGCCCTCACCGTTGGCGGCGTGGCATTGCTCTTCGGTGTGCTCCCAACGGCCTTCGGTATGCCATCTTGGGCTGCTTTCCTGATAGCGTTGGTAACCTTGTTCTTACTAGTGAGATTTGTGGGAAAGAAGGTCTGAGAAACTATTTGATTCTCTGACCCTCGTACTGCTGAATCTCGTCGTATTTGTAGACCAGCTCGATGCCTACCTGACGAAACATCTCCTCGGTTTCGGCACCGTCGTGGTACTTGCGTTCGCATACCACGCGTACGATGCCACAGTTGATGATGAGCATGGCGCAGGTGCGGCAAGGGGTCATGCGACAATAGAGTGTGCTGCCGTCGAGGGCTATGCCGCGACGTGCGGCCTGGCAGATGGCGTTCTGCTCGGCATGTACGGTGCGTACACAGTGCTGGGTGACACTGCCGTCCTCATGGATGGTTTTGCGAAAAAGATGACCGATCTCGTCACAATGAGGCAAGCCCTTTGGGGAACCTACGTATCCCGTGACCAGGATTTGCTTGTCCTTTACGATGACACAGCCGCTGCGGCCACGGTCACAGGTGGCACGCTCCGACACGGTGTCGGCTAAGTTCAGGAAATAATCGTCCCACGATGGACGGATATGCTGTTCTTCCATACTCATCTTATTTTGAATCGATTTGTATCAAAATGTTTTCTACTTGTTGATGCAGCTCCTCAATGGTCCCGTTGTTTTGGAACACGAAGTCGGCTTGCTTAATACAAGCACCGAGGTTCTGCTTATTTGGGTCGTCGTTGCTCATCTCACGTTCTTCGTTGGCCTTGAAAGTCTCGAAACTGACATGGTCGGTCTCCGAACCGCGCAGGTAAATGCGGTCGTAACGTACACGTTGGTCGGCATCGACAGCGAAGAGATAAAACTGTCCCTTCCCGCGCAGCGAAGCAATCTCACCAGGAGTGCGCACACTCTCGATGACGGCATTCTTGCCTTCCTTCTGGGCGCGAAGGAAAAGTTGGTCGGTGATGTAACTCGGACTGTTGTTGGCACGCAACTCATTGGCCACTATGGTAAGGGTGTCACGATTCACTTCCATGCCACGACGCTCAATCTCTTCGGCGATGAAAGCACGTACCGAATAATGCTTGAAGCCCTTGTTGTTGACTAAATAGTCGACGATGGTGCCTTTTCCGGCACCTAAAGTCCCCGTGATACCAATGATTTTGAGTTCCTTGCTCTCTTTATGGATGGCCTCAATCCACTTGCCTACTGTGACAGGCTGATACTGACTCATCCGGTCGAGAATCTCTTTTGGGTCGTCACTGATGATGAGGTTGTCGGCATGTTCTTTACGAATATAGCCTTCTTCGACGGCATGATACACGAACTCCATCATCTTGTCGTAATACCCTTTTACATTATAGAGAGCCACGGGCTTGTCAAACACACGCAGCTGACTGAGTACCACGGCTTCGAAAAGTTCGTCGAGGGTGCCGAATCCACCAGGCATAGCAATGAATCCGTCGGCCATGTATTCGAGCATCTCTTTACGCTCAGCCATGGTCTCCACCACATGCATCTCATCGATGATGTCGTAGCTGACTTTCATGTCCTTGAGATGCTGGGTGATGGTGCCGATGACCTTGCAATGATTGTCCATCATCACGTCGGCGATGATTTTCATCAGTCCGACACTGCCACCTCCATAAAGCAACTCACATTGACGTGAAGCCATCTCAACTCCCAATTCTCTGGCTTTTTCTTTAAATATTGGGTCAAAGCCCATGCTGCTTCCGCAGAATATGCAAATCTTTTTCATGATAGTCGAATTTGGTGCGAAGGTAGGAAAATATTATCTTTACCAAAGAATTCTTGTACCTTTGCACAAAGATTTAAATCAGATATCATGGATATCATTGAACTTCGACACTTGTTGCATTCCTATGCCGAGCTTTCTGGAAAGGAAAAGAATACCAACTATATCATCAACGAATGGGTCCGCCAAACCCATCCTGACCTTCAAATTGAGAATATCGGTGGCTATGGCGTAGCCGCCGTATATCGCGGTGCACAACCCGGAAAACGTATCCTCATTCGAGGCGATATTGATGCGCTGAACATACCAGAAACAGTCTCACTTCCCTATGGTTCAAAGTGTGATGCTATCTCACATAAGTGTGGCCACGATGGCCATACTGCAATTTTGTGTTGTCTGGCCCAGTGGCTTGGAGAACAGCGACCCGAACAAGGTGAGGTGGTCCTTCTCTTTCAACCTGCTGAAGAGACTGGACAGGGGGCTCAGGCTGTCATCGACGATGCTCGTTTCGTGGAAATAAAACCTGATGTGGCCTATGGCTTACATAACCTGCCTGGCTATCCATCCAACGCCATCGTCACACGAAGAGGATGTTTTGCCGCAGCTTCTTTCGGCTTGAAGATGGTGTTCGAGGGCCGCACGGCACACGCCTCGCAGCCTGAGACGGGACAGAGTCCCTCTGACCTCATGGCTGTACTCATCCATCAACTTGAGAAGAAGAGAGAACTCCTCAAGGAGGTGAAGCCTTTGACGACTTTCGTCATCACCCATGCCGTGCTGGGACAGGAGACCTTTGGGGTGGCACCGGGACATGGTGAAATCTGGCTCACACTGAGAAGCTACGACGACCACAACCTCGAAACTCTTGCTAATCAAATCATAGAGATGTGCCGTGTGAAAGCTAAGGACTATCTCTTCGACTTCAGCTTTACAATGCACGAAGCTTTTGCGGCTACTTATAGTGAGAATCAGTGTATTGATATCATTGAGAAGGCAGCAAAGAATGTGGAATTGCAGTTCTTGCCATTGTTGGAGCCGTTCCGCTGGTCGGAGGACTTTGGACGGTTTGGCAGCATCTGTCCCGTGGGATTCTTTGGCTTAGGCTCCGGTGAGAGTCAGCCCGCATTGCATGACTCACGGTACGATTTTCCCGACAATATCATAGAAGCCGGTGCCTGTATGTTTTGGGAGATAATACGACAAGAGTTGGAATAATTTTGTATCTTTGCCCGCTTAAAGCAGAATTTCATGTCAACGGTATTATATCCACTCAAGTTTAAACCCATCTTCAAAGATAAAATCTGGGGAGGCCGGAAAATCAAGGAAGTCCTTGGACTCGACTACGGCAAGCTGCCCAACTGCGGTGAGGTATGGCTGCTCTCGGGCCTTTGGAACGAGCAGAGCGAAGTCCTTAACGGTGACTTTGCTGGCGATGAGATTAACGACCTCGTTGAGACCTTCATGGGTGACCTCGTAGGTGAGGCTGTCTTTGATAAATACGGAGAACAGTTTCCGCTTCTTTTCAAGATTATCGATGCCAACGACTGGCTCTCTGTTCAGGTGCATCCTGATGATGAACTGGCTGAGAAACGTGAACTCGGCAACGGAAAGACTGAGATGTGGTATGTCATGCAAGCCGACAAAGGCGCTGAACTGGTGTCGGGTTTTAATTGCGACATGGACCGTATGAAGTTCATCCGTATCATGAAGGACAATGCCATCGAATCCGTGCTGCAACATGTACCTGTTGCCGAGGACGATGTGCTCTATATCCCAGCTGGTCGTGTCCATGCCCTCGGTCCCGATATCATGGTGGCTGAAATCCAACAAACAAGCGATGTTACCTACCGTATCTACGACTGGGACCGTATCGACGTAGGTGGCATGCACCGCGAACTCCATATACCTCAGTCACTCGATGCTCTTGACTTCAGTCCAATAGACGACGTCAAGACCCATTACGAAAAGACTGACAACAAGACTGTTCCCGTTCTCGACACCCCGTTCTTCGTCACCAACAGCCTCCGCCTTCGTGGAGAGATGGAAAAAGACTATTCCGAACTCGACTCCTTTGTGATTTTGTTCAATCTCCAAGGAAAAATTTCAGTAGAATGGGAAAATGGCTCGGAATTTGTAAATACTGGTGAGCTTATCCTCATCCCGAATGCAATCGACAAAGTCATCATCCGGTCTGATGTCGAAAGCAAACTTCTTGAAGTATATGTTAATTGTTAAATAGATAATAATCTAATAATCAATAATTTGTAAAATGAAAAAAGTAATTACCTTTTTGTTTGCCTTGCTGGTGATGGCTGGCGTGCAAGCTCAATCCAAGACCGATCTTCCTAATGTCACTTTGAAGAACCTCGATGGCAAAGACGTTAACATTGCCAAGCTCTCTAACAATGGTAAGCCTTTCGTAATGACTTTCTGGGCAACTTGGTGCGGACCATGCATCAAGGAACATAATGCTCTTGACGATGTCTATGCTGACTGGCAGGAAGAGACTGGAGTCAAGATTTTCTCCGTTTCTATCGACGACTCACGTTCAACTGCAAAAGTGAAGCCTTTTGTTGAAGGTAAGGGTTGGGAGTTCGAAGTGCTTCTCGATGTCAACAAGGAACTGGCACGTGCCATGAATGTCAACAATCCTCCTTATACTTTCCTGTTTGACGGTAAGGGCAAACTGGTGTATCAACACTCTGGTTACTTTGAAGGAGCTGAAGACGATCTTTATAACGAAATCAAGAAAATCGCCAAATGAGACGTCTTTTAGTGTTGCCGGCCTTGCTGCTGGCATGTCTGTCGCTTAATGCACAGTCCCTTACGGATGGTTCTCAAGTCAACGGCAGCTTCCAAATCGATGGTCAGTACTATCGTGCTGACGAGGGTATCGGTATCACTAGCGAAGAAGTAGGCACGAAATATCTGGGTCTTAACGGTTTCGGTAAGATCCAGTATTCTTTAGGTAACTTCTCCGCTGGGCTTCGCTACGAAGCTTTTCTCCCTCAACTCAACGGATTCCGTGAGGAGCTTCAGGGGCAGGGCATTGCCAATTATTGGGCTACCTACGACGATGGCACCATCGGTGTCACCGTCGGTGATATTTACGACCAGTTTGGCAGTGGTTTGATTTTCCGTACCTATGAAGAATGGTCATTAGGTTTCGATAACTCGCTTCGTGGTGTAAGAGCCGTATATCGTCCCGTCCAGGGTCTCACTTTCAAGGGACTCTATGGTCGTCAGCGTTATTACTGGGCACCTTATAACGAACGTGACTTCGCTGCTCAGGATTACCGTGGCATCGTCCGTGGTATCGATGGAGAGTGGAACCTGAATCAGAGTATCAATGCTTTGGCTGACAGCAAGCTCAATGCTACCCTCGGAGCCAGCTTTGTGAGCAAGAAACAATACGACCAGAGTTTATTCTATTACATTCCTGAGAATGTTGGTGCTGCTGCAGGACGACTGAACCTCAACTATGGTCGTTTCGGATTCAGCACTGAATATGCTTACAAGATTAACGACCCATCTGCTATCAATAACTACATCTATAAGGAAGGTCAGGCCATCTTGACCTCTTTGTCGTATGCACAGAAGGGCTTCGGTGTCGTCCTCCAGTTCAAGCGTGTCGACAACATGAGCTTCAAGTCGATGTATACGGGCACACAGAATGACCTGGACATCAACTTCATTCCACCTATCAACTACACGCATACGCATAGTCTGCCTTCGATGTATACCTATTCGACACAGCCTAACGGCGAGATGGCTATGCAGTTCCAGGTGAACTACACTATCCCAAAGAATTCCAAGTTGGGTGGCAAATATGGAACGAAGCTGACCTTTAACTATAGTCAGGTCAACGACATCGTGAGAGACTCTATCGAGTATAAAGGTTCGATGGTGCTGAATAAGAAAGGCACTCTCGGATATGCTTCACCTTTCTTTGGTGTGAGTGACCATGTGTTCTTCCGCGATATCAACTTTGAAGTGGAACGCCGTCTGAGCAAGGACTGGAAACTTACGGCACAGTATATCAATCTTATCTATGATATGGAGACTATTGAAGGTCATGCCGGTGCTCCTTTGGTTAAGGCTAATATTGCTTTTATGGACCTTACCTATAAAATCACGAGCAAGCAGAGTGTCCGTCTCGAGCTCCAGCATCTATGGGATAATGTTGGCAAGGACTATTATGTTGCTCCGATGGACGAGGATAACTTCAAGAAACGTGGCAACTGGGCAGCAGCTTTGGTGGAATACACCATCGCTCCAAGCTGGTTTATCTCTGTTGCCGACAAGTACAACTATGGCAATCCTGTCCCAGAGTTCCGCGACCATTACTTCACTGGTTCAGTGGGTTATGTCCACGATGCCACTCGTATCATGCTGAGCGGCGGTCGTCAGAGCGAAGGTGTAGTGTGTGTCGGTGGTGTATGCCGTACCGTGCCAGCCTCCAGCGGATTCTCTTTGACGGTTTCTACCTCGTTTTAATGACTTAATCAAGGAATAAGAAGATGAAAAAGATTTTTTCAATCGCAATACTGTCGGCAATGGTGCTGGGTTTGGCATCATGCGATAAAATAGATGATCCTATAAAGCCTATCGTAGTGAGTGGAGGCGGAAAGACTGTCCTTTTGAACGACTACACGGGTGTTCGTTGCGTGAACTGTCCTGCTGCAGCAGAGCTGGCTCACGAATTGCAAGGCGTTTATGGCGACCAACTCATCGTCATGAGCATCCATGCTGGATATCTTTCGGCTCCTATGGGACCTAATAACGACTTCCGTACTGAAGAAGGTACTATTTGGTATAATGGTCAAAGTGTCAATCCTTTGGGCTCGGTCGACCGTACCATGCTCGTGGATGGATATACTCTTGGCAAAGACCAATGGGAAGAGTCGGTGAAAAATGCTTTCGATGAGTTACAGTCTTTTGAGCTGACTTTAACTCCTCAATATGATAGTGAAAGCCGTTCAGTGGTGGCAAATATCGTCGTTGAGCCAATAATGGAGACCATGGGCGACCTCTATATGACGGCTTGTATTGTGGAGGACAGCATCATTGGCAACCAGACGGTTCCGGGAGGTGTCAATCCGGAGTATGTACATCGTCACGTGTTCCGCAAGACTTTCAATGGTGCCAATGGGTCAAGTGTCCATAGCGGCCTTCTTGAACCTTTTGACAATTTCCCATGTTCGTTTACCACGACTCTTGACGATAACTTCAATGAGAATCAATGCTATGTCCTTGTCTACATTTTCGACAACGACACGAAGAAGATTTATCAAACTGTTCAGGAGAAACTCATCCAATAATTGATGTAACAGCAGTTACCTCGACGCTATCTTCGGCGACTTTGAAACTTATTTCGAGTCCTGCGTAGGGGAGCACATACACACGCCCTGGGTCATGATGATATTGTGGCCTGGGGTCGTTTGCTAATATGCCCTTGATACTTTCGCGTTGTGATTCTGGAATAAGGGTTAGGAGAGGGTCGGGGATGATGACCTCAAGAGGGTGTTCTGAGGCGATGGGAGCGAATCCGGCTGCAGCTTCTGGGTGACTGTCGGTGTAGGGGATGTAAGGCTTGATGTCGAAGATGGGAGTCCCGTCCATCAGGTCAGCACCCGAGATGTGAAGCACAGGTCCTAACTTGGCATCAAGTTCAACCTTTTCCAGTTTGACAGAAGAGAGGCCAATGGCATTGGGCCGGAAAGGAGAACGTGTGGCGAAGACCCCTTTACGGGTGTTGCCGCCGAGACGGGGAGGACGTACGGTGGGCGACCAAGTGTCGCGAACAGCTTCCGAAAACTCCCAGATGAGCCAGATATGGGAGAACTCTTCTAATCCTCTGAAGGCTTCTGGAATGCGATATTCTGGCTCAAACACGATGGTAGCCCGCAGTTCCTCAACGATGCCGCTCTGTCGTGGAATGCCAAACTTCGTTGGGAAATCGCTATGTATATGTGCGATGACTTTCATAACTGCAAAGATAGTTCATTTTTCCCCTCTAAAACCTGCCATTTGTTATTTTTATTTCTATCTTTGCAACGTGCTATGTTGTTTGGCAACATATTTGCAGTGAATTTCTTTTTTTTGGACTTATAATTTTGAATACTATGAAGAAACTATTTTTCCTCCTACTGATGATGATATCAGTGGTTTGTGCTCAGGCACAGGAACCTTATTGTTGCCTCACTCAAGGCGCTGTCTTGACCTATACCGATTACGATGCAGACGGTAAAGAGGCTGGCACAACAAAACAAACCTTAAAAGAGGTGAAAGGCTCAGGCGACAATTATGATATTACGATTCTTGCTGAAGTAAATGCTGCTGGAACAAGCACCAGTATGGAAATGAATATGGGTGTGAAAGATGGCGGCGCGTTAATCAATATTGGCGGCGGAACCATTGACGTTACTGCTACGGATATGGACATGCTCACCGTTCCTAACAAACTTGCTGTTGGATATAAGCTTCCTCTTGGTGAGATGATTGTCAACGTTGCTGGTATTCGAGTAAAGAGTACCATCGTTGAAAACGAAGTCATCGGTCGCGAAGAAATCACAACACCTGCAGGTACCTTCAAGTGCTATATCATTCAACAAGTCAGCGAAGGCCGTGTCTTCGGTATGAAGACCCAGTCAACCCAAAAAATGTGGGTCGCCCGTGGCGTAGGCAATGTGAAGACTGAGACCTACTCATCCGGTAAGTTAGCATCTTCTTCCATCCTTACATCGTTTACAAAGTAAATCCTAGTCATTTAACGAAATAACTATACAACAATATGAAACAACTATTCTTAACTCTCATAATGCTTGTAGCAGTAGCCGTGGTGCCTGCTAACGCACAGATTGGAAGAGCCATCGGTGGCGCAATCTCCAGAAGTATTGAACGCTCTGTCGACAAGGCAGTCCAAAAAGAAGTCGACAAACACGTCGATAAACAAGCCGAAAAAATTGAGGCTCAAATCGAAGAGAATGCAAGAGTGCGTGACTCTATCAACCAAGCTATCCAAGATGCCAACGAATCCATTAACGAGGAACAAGAACAGCTTGAAAAGGAAGAACAGGCCGCCAAGGCAAAGAATGCAGGCAAACCTTCCAAAAAGAATACTTCTTCAACCGACTATTCAGGCATCAATGCAGAGCGAAAAGCTGCCAATGCTCAGTTGAAATACGATAAATGGGATTATTAATTTCCATTATACATTAATATAGAAATTATTATTATAAGATATTATGAAGAAATTAATGGTTGTGCTCACAGCATTAGTAATGCTGTTTGCAAGCTGCAACAAAGAAAGCAGCGAAAAGAAAATCCTCTCCTTTAAGTTCGCTTCACCAGCTGTAGAAGCAGTTGTAGAAGAATCAGCCAAGACGGTTGTGGCAGTGGTCCCAATGGGAACAGATGTCACTTCACTTGTCCCGTTGATTACCATCTCTGAAAAGGCTACCATCAACCCTGGTTCTGGCCTCCCTCAGAATTTCACCAACCCTGTTCAGTATGTTGTGACTGCTGAAGATGGTTCACAACAAGCTTACATCGTTACAGTTACCGTTGACCAGAATGGCGGCGGAGGTGGTGGCGGTGGTAACACCGATCCAACCAACTGGAGTGGCGATATCGATGCCAATACTACTTGGCACGACCTGGGTCTCTCAGTCGACTATATCGTTGATGGCTATGTTCATATCAACAACAATGCTCTTCTGACCATTGAACCTGGTGTTACTATTATGTTCACTGGCGTTGATGGAGGCATCGATATCGGAGAAAACGCAGGTCTTTGCGTTTCGGGTACTGAAGAGAATCCTGTCGTGTTCACCGGACCAACCAACAATCCAAATCCTGGCTCATGGGACAAGATTACCATTCGCTCGAATCGTGCCGACAACAAGCTTGAACATGTTCATTTCCTGAATGGTGGCAGCGGTGATGGTGATTGGGACGGTGTCCTCGAAGTACACGGCAAGGCATCGGTCAAAAACTGCCTTATCGACGGTAGCTTGTCAAACGGTTTCGTTACCGAATATGACGGTGTGACCAATGGATTTGAGAATAATATCATTAGAAATTGTGCCGCTTATCCTTGGCTGACCGAAAACAACGAAGCCCTTTTGAATGGCAAAGTCAGTGGTCACAATGATTTCGTCAACAATGGAAGAAACTATGTGGGCTTTACACAGAATTGGTATGAAGTGGACAAAAATGTCACCCTTGTCAAAATGGCTGTGCCTTATTGCTGCGTCAATGGATTGGATCTCAGAGACACCCATACTTTCACTATCGAACCTGGCACCGAAATCGTTTTTGAAAACGAACAGAGACTCTTTGTTGAAGAAGGCGTTACCTTTGTTGCTCAGGGTACTGCCGAACAGCCTATCGTCTTCCGTGGTATTGAAGAAGGTGCTGGTCGCTGGAATGGCATCGTTTATTGCTCACATAAGTCAGCTAGTACCATGGACTACTGCGTTGTTGACGGTGCAGGTATCAATGGCTGGGGTGTTGGCTCCTTCGCTCTCGGCATTTGGGAAGGTTCTCAGCTGAATCTCAACAACTGCATTTTCAGCAACAGCGCTGAGTATGGCATCGCTATCGATGAGATTAGCGATATGCCTAACATCAAGCATTCAAACAACCAGTATATCAACTGCGCTCTTGGTAATGTCATCATCGAGACTGGCGGTGAATACAACGGTGTTGAATATGCTGATGAATCAGTCCTTGACCAACTCCCATAATCATTTGTAGAGTTATAAAAAAAGTCGGTTCTCACTGAGAGCCGACTTTTTTTGTTATGCGCAGCGCATCAAACGTTTAACACATATTGCAATGTGGTACGGCTGCTCTGCTTGATGAGCACATGTTTGTCATGTAGAAACGTTTCCTCCGTAGCCGTAGGAGTGCTGTAATGACGGATTGAGAACAAGATTAAATCTTTGTTGTACTTGATGCTGAAAGCACTTGATAAAGCTTCGATGAGACTTGACAGGGTGGTCTGATTGTGGTCGAAGCAGATGGACAGCATCAAAGCAGAAGTCTGAATCATATTGGCATGCAGACCAATCTCGGCACAGGTGGCAAAGATGAGTTGCAGGTTTTTCTCATTCATGAAGGAATAGTCGCGAGGTGAGAAACTGACCAATGTCTGACCCTCTTTAACGATATAAGAAGGAATCTCCATCTCGTTTTGGTCGGCTTGACCATCAATGATGGAAGGAGAGAGATTCGGATTTAGGAAAGATTGAACTTTCAGGACGATATCCTTGTTTTGAAGCGGTTTGATAGTCTTGGGGTGGATGATAGATGCCCCATAAAAAGCGAGTTCAATGGCTTCGGAGTAGGAGAGGTGTGGAAGTTTAACCGTATCGGGAAAACGCTTTGGGTCGGCATTGCGCAATCCATCTACATCTTTCCAGATAGTGACCTCTTCTGCATCGAGACAGTTGGCAAAGATGGCGGCCGTGTAATCGGAACCTTCACGTCCTAAAGTAGTGGCCGATTTGCCGTTGGCGGTACCACCGATGAAACCTTGTGTGATGCATACTAAGCCTCTGATATGTTCTTCCTGCAACTTCTTGATTCTTTTACGGGTCTCCGTCCAGTCGGGAACGGCTGAGCGATAGCAGGAATCAGTGATGACATACTTGCGGGCATCGAGCCAGCGGGTAGGAATCTCGCATTGGTTGAGGTATTCCTGTATGATGGTGGTGGATATCAACTCCCCGTAACTGACTGTCTGGTCGTACTGATAATCGTAGTCCTGATTGGTAAGTTGCAGTTTGTCGTACAATTCAAGGAAAAGTTGTGATATCGAATCGAAGATGGGGTGTTCAGTGTTGTGGTCGAACAAGTCGAGGATGATGTTTTCGTGATATTCCATCACTCCATTAAGCGCTGAGATGGGAAGCTTCCCGTCGTGTTCTCGAAACTCACGAAGAACTGATTCCAGCATGTTCGTCGTCTTACCCATGGCTGAAACCACAAGGAAGATGTCCTCACCTTTATGCTCCGCAACGATATCGCGAAGATTCTGAACTGCTTGAGCATCTTTTACGGATGCACCTCCAAACTTGTATACTTTACGAATTGTAGCCATGAAGCATTATCTTTTATCGGGGCCAAAAGTACAAAAAATTCGTTTTGCTTTGCCCTCTACCAAATTTCTCTTTTTCGTACAATAAATTTATTAAATATGAGTTTGACAACAGAAAAGAAAAACGTATTTTTGCGCGCCTAAAATAGATATAGTAGAATCTAATACATATTAGTAAAATGATAGAGACAGATATCCGTGAATTGAACGAAAAGATTCAAAGAGAAAGTCAATTTGTTGACTTGATTAATCTTGAAATGAACAAGGTCATCGTCGGACAAAAACAGATGACTGAACGCCTCCTTATTGGCTTGCTGGCCAATGGTCACATCCTTCTTGAGGGTGTCCCTGGCTTGGCAAAGACCCTTGCTATCAAATCCATGGCAAGTGCTATTGAAGCTGACTTCAGCCGTATCCAGTTTACTCCAGACTTGCTTCCTGCTGACTTGGTAGGTACCTTGATTTATAGCCAGAAGAAAGAAGAGTTCGTGGTCCGTCGTGGTCCTATCTTTGCCAACTTCGTCCTTGCCGACGAAATCAACCGTTCTCCCGCTAAGGTTCAGAGTGCTTTGCTCGAAGCTATGCAGGAACATCAGGTAACCATTGGTGACGAGACCTTCCGTCTCCCGGATCCATTCTTGGTAATGGCTACCCAGAACCCGATTGAACAGGAAGGCACCTATCCTCTTCCAGAAGCTCAGGTCGACCGTTTCATGCTGAAAGTCGTCATCAACTATCCTAAGAAAGAAGAAGAGAAGGCTATCCTCCGTCAGAATATCAGCAACGAAACTATCAAAATCAACCCTGTTATCCGTCCTGCTGACATCCTGCGTGCCCGTGAGGTCTGCCGTGAAATCTACCTGGATGAAAAGATAGAAAATTACATCACAGATATAGTATTTGCTTCACGTTATCCTTCGGATTATAAGATGAAGAAGTTTGCAGGTATGATTAGCTATGGCGGTTCACCTCGTGCTACCATCAACCTGGCATTGGCTTCCAAGGCATATGCTTTCATCAAACGCCGTGGTTATGTCATCCCAGAAGATGTCCGTGCCATTGCTCCAGATGTGATGCGTCACCGTATCGGTTTGACCTATGAGGCTGAAGCCGAGAATATCACTACCGAAGACATCATCAATGAAATCCTCAATACCGTTGAGGTGCCGTGATGTTAGGAAGAGTTTTAGTTTTAAGTTGTTGGTAGACTATAACGAACGTGGAATCAACAGAAATATTCAAGAAAGTAAGGAAGATCGAGATTAAGACACGAGGTCTGTCGAATCATATCTTCTCGGGACAGTATCACAGCGCTTTCAAGGGACGTGGTATGACGTTCAGCGAGGTGCGTGAGTACCAGTACGGAGATGATATCCGAAATATCGACTGGAATGTGACGGCTCGTTTTAACCGTCCTTTCGTGAAGATCTTCGAGGAAGAACGTGAGATGACGGTGATGTTGCTCATCGACGTGTCGGGGTCAAACGACTTCGGCTCCCAAGCACAGTCAAAACGTGACTTGACAGCCGAATTAGCAGCAGTCCTTGCCTTCTCCGCTATTCAGAACAATGATAAGGTGGGCGTTATCTTCTTCAGCAATAAAATCGAGAAGTTTATCCCACCAAAGAAAGGTAGTACCCATATCCTCCGTATCATCCGTGAGATTGTCGACTTCAAAGCCGAAAATCAAGGGACTGACATCGGAGAAGGACTGCGCTTTCTGACCTCTGCCATCAAACGCCGCACGACAGCCTTCCTGATTTCCGATTTCATGACGAACATGAATTACGAGCAGGAACTCCGTATTGCATCGGGAAAGCACGACTTAGTGGCTTTGCGTATCACCGATCATCGTGAGATGGAATTGCCTCGCGTTGGCTTGATGAAATTCAGAGATGCCGAAACCGGCGAAGAACGTTGGGTCGACACCTCCAGTAGAAACTGGCATGATGCTTATCAGAAGATGCTCCAGCAACGCTCCAGCATCTTGAATAAGTCATTCACTATGCAAGGCATCGACAATGCCTTGATATATACCGATGAGGATTATGTGAAACCTCTCATGCAACTGTTTAAAAGAAGGGAAGCAAGACGATGAAGAGATTGTTGTTTTTAGGTCTCCTGCTGGTTGCTCTGCTATGTGAACTGTCCGCTCAAGACGTCAAGGTGTCGGCTCGTGTCAACGACGACACAGTCTCGGTAGGCAAACCGTTCACCTGCGAGTTCCAGATGCAGGTGCCTTATGGATATTATGTGGAATGGAACGACTTCGCCAAAGATACCCTGTCGGAACAAATCGACATCTACCATCGTGGCGAAATTGAAAGAACGGCTGATGCCGACAGTAACACCATCGTCCGTCAGGAATTGTCGCTTATGACATTCGACACAGGCGTCGTGGTGATTCCAGGCGTGGCCTTAACTTATGCCAGAAATGCTGATGACCCAATGCGCATGCAGGCCTATACCAATACGGTTAGTCTCTATGCGAAGACCATCACAGTGGATACCACCCAGGCATTCCGTCCTTTTGTGCCTCCAATCGACCAACCAATGACAATGAAAGAAGTGTTTCCTTGGCTGTTAGGATTCCTCCTTGTTGTCATCGCCGCAATAGCCACTGTATATTTTGTCCGTCGTCGCAAACGTCCTTTGGATGAGAATGGACAACCTGTTAAAGGTCCAGTCATCCCTCCTTATACAAAGGCTATCGACAGCCTCGAACGTCTCCGTCTGCAAAAGTTGTGGCAAGAAGGTAAAGTCAAAGAATACTATTCTTCTCTGACCGACATTGCCCGTGAATATATCGAAGGTCAGTTTGCAGTCAATGCCGTTGAGATGACCACGGATGATATCCTTACGGAGATTCGTTCACTCTGTTTTGACGAACGAATCTTTAACAAGCTGAAAGCATCGATGGAGCTGTCAGACCTTGTGAAATTTGCTAAGTTTGAGACTACTTCCTTGGAAAACGATATGGCTATGAACGACATGGTCGACTTCGTCAACGAGAGCTATGCATTCTATCAAGAACAAAAAGCTCAGGAAGAAAAAGTCGCAGAAGAAATGAAACCAGAAGAGAAGAAGGAGGAACCACAGCATGTTTGAGAATATAACATTTGCTTCGCCTGCTTTCCTCTGGGGATTGATTATCATACCATTAGCCATTGTTTGGTATATCTTTCGTCACAAACGTCAGGAATCGTCGGTGCGTTTCTCTGACCTGAGTGGCTTCAAGAATCTTCCTAAAAGCTGGAAAGTATTTGCACGTCATATCCTGTTCGCCTTGAAGCTTGTAGCTTTGGCTCTCTTAATTGTAGCTCTGGCTCGTCCTCAAAGCACTTCAACAAGTCAGAAATCGAATATCGAGGGCATCGACATAGTGCTGGCACAGGATATCTCTGGTAGTATGTTGGCCCGTGACTTGAAACCCGACCGCTTGGAAGCATCCAAGAAAGTGGCATCCGACTTTGTGGAAGGACGCCCTTCCGACCGTATGGGCTTGGTAGTGTTTGCCGGCGAGACCTTCACACAGGTGCCGCTTACGACTGACCATGGAGTCATGCTGACAATGCTGGAAGGTTTGAAGAGTGGAATGATTGACGATGGTACTGCTATCGGTGATGGATTGGCAACCGCTATCAGCCGTCTAAAAGACAGCGAAGCTGTGTCGAAAGTCATCATCCTTCTTACCGATGGTATGAATAACAGAGGTTCAGTCGACCCTTATACCGCAGCCGAAATGGCTAAGATTTTCGGCATCCGAGTCTATACAATCGGCGTCGGCTCCTACGGCACCGCTCCTTATCCAGTTCAGACTCCTTTTGGCATGCAATACCAACAGGTGCAGGTGGAAATCGATGAGAAACTGTTAAAGACCATCGCAGAAAATTCTGGCGGAAAGTATTATAGAGCCACCTCAAACCAGAAACTGGACGAGATTTATCAGGAAATCGACAAACTGGAACGGTCGAAGATAGAAGTCATGGAATTCAAACGTCTTCACGAGGAGTTTTATCCCTTGGTTGGCTGGGCTCTCGCCCTCCTGCTGTTGGAATTCTTCCTTCGTAAGACCTTGTTTAAAACCTTAAGCGAGTAAGACCATGGAGAATGTATTGAGATTTGAACATCCAGAATATTTGTATTGGCTGGCGATTATTCCCCTGCTAATCATAGTATACGTTCTGCTCCGCTGGCGACAGGACCGTATGTTCCAACGTTTTGCCAGCTTAGAAATGAGAGACTATCTCATTCCTGAACGTTCCAACCGCCGTGGTATCTTCAAATTTGTGGTGTTTCTGCTTATGATTGCCTGCCTTATCCTTGGCTTGGCAAACTTACAGAGCGGCTCAAAGATGGAAGAAGTGAAACGTGAAGGCATCGACCTATATCTCGCATTGGACGTCTCCAATTCCATGAACGCCCAAGATATCGTCCCTAGCCGTCTGGATAGATCCAAGCAAGCTATCAATAAACTGATTAGTGAGCTGGAAGGTGACAGAATAGGTGTCATCGTGTTTGCAGATAAGGCTTTCGTGCAACTGCCTATTACTACCGACTATGCGGCAGCAAAGATGTTCCTTTCTACCGTTAATACTGGTACGGTAGCCTCTCAGGGTACTGCTATTGGAGAAGCTATTAATTTGGCTATCAAGTCGTTCCCTGAAGACGAAAGGAGCAAGGCTATCGTCATCATCTCTGATGGTGAGGACCATGAAAATGAAGCAGCCATGGAGGCAGCCCGCGAAGCTTCCAAAAAAGGCATTCGTATCTATACAATTGGTATGGGCTTAGCAGAAGGTGCTCCTATCCCTGAAATCAATCAATACGGCCGTCAGGTTGGATATAGAAAGGACAAGAATGGTAATACCATCATCACGCGTCTTGACGAAGAGATGCTTCGCCGTATTGCCGATACAGGTGGGGGAGTCTATGTAAGAGCCAGCAACTCCAATGTCGGACTTGAGAATATCTATAAGGATATTGCCAAGATGGACAAGTCGGAGATTGAGACCAAGGTGTTTACCGATTATGAAGACCAGTTCCAATGGTTTATCGGTGCTGCAATCCTGCTTCTACTCCTCGAGATTTTCATGTCGTCGTGCAAGCGTGGATGGGAGAAAAAAGTGAATTTCTTTGAATGGAAAGGAAAAGAAGATGAATAGATATATCATGATGTTCCTTCTCCTTGTCTCGGCACTCACCATGAGTGCTCAAAGTGAGGAGAAACTGATACGGCAAGGGAACCGAAAATATCGGAAAGGTGACTATGCCGAGGCCGAAATCAACTATCGCAAGGCCTTAGATGTGAGGTCATCAAATGTCAATGCTCAGTTTAATCTTGGCGATGCACTGCTGATGCAAGAGAATTATGATGCCGCCAACGAGGCTTTCCGTAAGGTCATCGAGATGAGCCCTGATGCCAAACTTAAATCCCAGGCAGCGTATAACATCGCAACGGGTTCTCTCACCCAGGGAAAGTATTACGATGCGTTTATGATGTATAAGGTTGCACTGAAATTTAACCCCGACAACGAAGACGCACTCTATAATCTTGAATATTGTCGCATGCACTTGGTCCGCAGCCATATCTGGGTGTATCCAGAGACTCCAAATGGCACTGTTGAATCAAGCGAGGAGATGGCTTACAATGGACAAAAGGTCACTCTCAGCTCACAACCCGACGAAGGCTATGCATTGTCATCCTATGTCGTGGTGAAGGCTGACGACACGCAGGTCCAGGAACAAGTCAACGGCAGCACCTTCGAGATGCCAGCTTACGATGTCATCGTTACGGCTCAGTTCAAGATATTGCATCAGATTAATTTGGAGAAATCTATCCCTCATGGTGAAGTCATGGCTGACCGCCAAAAAGCCATAGAGGGTCAGCAGGTGGTGCTTTCATCTCGTCCTGAATCAGGCTATATGGTCGACCATTACGAAGTTTACAAGACGGGTAGTAGAAATGATACCGTACCGGTCAACGATACTGTGTTCCAGATGCCCGACTATGATGTTACTGTGACGGCTACGTTCAGAACGGCTCTTCGTGTCAGCGTCGATTCAACAGAATTTGGTTCGCTGCAAGTCTCCGACAGCTTGGCATTGCCTGGTCAGACTATTGGCATCATAGTGAAGCCTGATAAGGGGTATCAGCTCGACCAAATCACTGTTGTCAGCGATAATGACCCAAGTCAGACGACCTATGTCAGTGATGATAACCTGTTCCAAATGCCAGAGAGTGATGTGACGGTAAGAGCCACATTTGTTGAGGCTGATGAGTACTATAAGGTGTATGCCGATACACTCATTGAAGGCGGACATGTGGTGCTCGATGTCAAAGAGGCTACTCGTCACGAGACGGTTGCGTTAAAGAACATCCCAGATCCAGGATATAAGTTTAAAGAGTATCAGATTCATCAGGAAGGAGACACCTCTGCACATGTCCAGGTCCTTGGTAATTTCTTTACCATGCCAGGCTTTGATGTGGTTGTCAGTGCTGTTTTTGAGAAGCAAGAAGGGGAGGACCAACAACAGCAACAACAGCAACAGCAGCAACAAGAGGAACAGCAACAGGAGGAACAGCAGGAGCAGCAACAGAATCAGCAGCAGCAACAGCAGCAGCAAGAACAACAGCAGCAACAACAACAGAATCCTCAGGAGATGTCGAAGGCTGATGCCCAGCGTATGCTTGATGCCCTTGAAAACCAGGAAAAGAAGACGATGGAGAAAGTCAACGAACAGAAAGTCAGGACCCAACCTAAGCGTCAGAGTGAAAAGGACTGGTAAGTTTAGAATTTTTAGAAGTTCTGAGTTAGAAGTTCTGAGTTAGAA
>X415_White_Rhinoceros__coassemble_141_pt1 | contig 20407 bp, 12 predicted proteins | sample X415_White_Rhinoceros__metabat2_low_PE_005 | metagenome-assembled genome bin X415_White_Rhinoceros
GACACTGAACTGTGGAGGTAGCGGTCTTGTGCTCCTTGTCGTACGATGCCAGCAGCTTCTCAAACTCGGCATATAGAAGGCCGTTGTGAACGGCCGACATCTTCGCTGGCTCGTGGAAGGTTATCGTCTCATCAAAGAGGTCCAATCCCACTGCATCTCGCTGACGACGCATCAGCTCCATCAAAGAAGCCGCTGCATAGACGCTGAAAAACAATTTGTTAGGATGCTCGAAGTCGACCTGACCACGTACTGGAAACCACATGCTCGAACTCTTGTCGATGACTAACTGACAGCGTAAGTTGGTCTCTTCTTCATAACGTTTGACAAACAGTTTTTCGGTACGACCATACAACTTCCAGTCGATATGCCGTATCGGCTCACCGGTGTTGTACAACCTATGTTCGGCAAACTCCACAGAAAATCCATGAAACGGACTTTTATGGAGACCTGTGATAAAGCCCTCCACAATCTGTTTCGCTAAGAATTCAAGGCTGCCGAACTGAGTCAGCTTATTTCTATCGACTTCTGACATCAAAATAATAGTGTCGTCGACCAAATCTCATGCAACGCATGATTTCAGTCGACGACACCTCGGAATATTAGAACAACTTTTCTAACTTTTCAACAAACAGCTTCTTAGGTGCTGCACCGACATTCTTGTCAACAACCTGACCGCCCTTGAAATAAAGAACGGTAGGGATGTTCATGATGCCAAACTTGGCTGTTACGCCGGGACAGTCTTCAATGTCGCATTTAACAGCGACGACCTTGCCTGCATATTCTTCGCCGATTTCTTCAACGATAGGGGCGACTTTCTTGCATGGTCCACACCAGGTAGCACCAAAGTCAACGATGACAGGAAGTTCAGGTTGCATTACAACCTCTTCAAAGGTTTCATCAGTAATTTCGATCATAGTAGTAATTATTAAGATTTATTCTTTGTTATTCTTCTTTATCGTCTCAAGGCCTTTACGACCATTGAGCGCACAAAAATACAATAAAAATTGTTTCAATGCCAGTACTTCATGACACGAAAAATTATTTCAAGTCGAAGGTGACAAAGGGCCATTCTTCTACGACAGGAAGGACTGCTTGGGCATTCACTTTCCCGGAATAAGGCTGAGTCTTACAGGCCATCTTGCTTTGAGAGTCCAGGAAATGAACACGATACGATTGCTTACCTGGGTTTTCCTTGATGACTTTGATGAACTCATCGGCGTTTTCTTCTGACATCTGAGTGACATCCAACTTGAAGGTGATAGTCTTGCTGGTCTTCTCCAACAAGTCTTCGAGCAAATGGACTTCTGACAGTCTGAAATCAAGGTCTTTCGTTGTGTCGTCAGGCTTCTTCCATTTCGGGTATGCGATAGTTCCTGAAAGCAGCACAAACTCACCTTCAATGAGTTTATGGTGTTGGTTAAGGTAATCTTCTCCGAATAGTGCAAAGGAGAATGCGCCTGACTTGTCCTCGATAGTATATCTTCCGTATGATTTGTCAGTTTTGGTTTTCAAATCATTCTCTGCCTTGGTAATCTGTCCTGCAAGACGGATGGATGCTCCTTCCATCTTAGGGTTTGCCATCGCTAACTTCAGCTGCTCAGTCGTGATATTGCTGAAGAAACGCACCTGTATCTTGTAGTTATCCATCGGGTGTGAGCTGATATAGAATCCGATGCTGTCGAGTTCCATCTGCAGTTCTTTGAGTTTTGACCAACGTTCGCAGACGGGCATAGGTAGGTCGAGCTCAGCTGAACTGTCGTCACTGCTGCCTAAACCGAAGAGGTCTAACTGTGAAGAGTTCTTTTTATCGTTGAACGAGGCGACCATGCGAAGTGCTCGGTCACTGAAAGGCACATCCTTGTCGTTAGGTCCAATATAAAACAGCATGGCTCGGTGGAAATTCTCGAACGAGTCGAAACATCCTGCAGTGCCCATGCTTTCTAATGCTCTGCGGTTGAGTCCTTTATCACCACATCGGATTAGGAAGTCAGCCAGGTTCTTAAACTTGCCTTTGCTGTTGCGTTCTTCGAGGATGCCAGAGATGGCAGCTTCTCCCACGTTGCGTATGGCTCCCATGCCGAAACGAATCTGACCTTTCTCGTTGACCGAGAACTGGTATTCTGATTCGTTGACATCGGGTCCCAGGACTTCTAGCTTCATACGCTTGCATTCTTCCATCATGAAGGTGACTTTCTTGATGTCGCCTAACTCATTGTTCAGCACAGCAGCCATGAACTCGGCAGGGTAGTGCGCTTTGAGATAAGCGGTCTGATACGAGACCCATGAATAGCATGCTGCATGTGACTTGTTGAAGGCATAGGAAGCGAATTTTTTCCACTCTTCCCAAATCTTTTCAAGACGTTTCTTCACCTCATCTTCAGGCAGGTTCTCGGTACGTGTCAGCTTTTCAACCCCTTGTTTCATGAACTTGCCATAAAGTTCTTCCATCTTAGCCAACTGCTTCTTACCCATTGCTTTACGAAGAGTGTCGGATTCACCTCTGGTAAAGTCGGCTAGTTCACGCGAAAGCAACATCACCTGCTCTTGATAGACACAGATGCCGTAAGTGTCTTTCAGGTATTTCTCCATGCAGTTGAAATCGTAGGTAATCTGTTGTCTGCCTTGTTTACGTGCGATGAAGTCGGGGATGTTGTCCATAGGACCTGGACGGTAGAGGGCATTCATAGCGATGATGTCGCCGATGACTGATGGTTGGAGCTCGCGCAGATATTTCTGCATGCCAGGCGATTCAAACTGGAAGGTTCCAATGGTGTTGCCAGACGAATATAAGGCATAGGTCTCGGCATCGTCAATCGGAATCTTGTCGATGTCGATATCGATGCCTTTGGTTTTCTTGATGTTACGAAGGGCGTCTTTGATGAGGGTCAGGGTGCTTAGTCCCAGAAAGTCCATCTTGATTAGACCGACGGTCTCGATGACGTGGCCGTCGTATTGGGTCACCACGATATCTTCTTTGGATTCTTTATCTTTGATGGTGGCGACAGGTGCCCAGTCGGTAAGGTCACCAGCTCCGATGATGACACCGCAGGCGTGTACGCCAACTTGACGGTTGGTGTCTTCCAACTCTTCGGCATAGGTGAGCATGGATTTGACGTTCTCGTCGTCGCCTTCCATCATCTTTTTCAGTTCAGGAACGTATTTATAACAGTTCTTGAGGTTGACTTTTGGCGACTTGCCTTTCTCATCCTTGACGTTGTCAGGGAATGACTTGTCGGGGATGAAGCTTTTGATGGTGGCTACTTCGGAGAGAGGAATCTTTTGCACACGGCTCACATCGGCGATGGCGCTCTTGGAGGCCATGGTGCCGTAGGTGATGATATGGGCGACTTTCTCCTTGCCGTATTTCTTGGTAACCCAGTCCAGAACGCGTCCACGACCGCTGTCTTCGAAGTCGACATCGATATCAGGGAGTGAGATACGGTCGGGATTCAGGAAACGTTCGAACAGTAAGTCGTATTTCAGAGGGTCAAGGTCGGTGATTTTCAGACAGTAAGCCACTACAGAGCCTGCGGCAGAACCACGGCCTGGACCGACGGAGACGTCGAGCTCTTCTCTAGCACCTCTGATATAATCCTGCACGATGAGGAAGTACCCTGGGAAGCCCATGGCTTTCATGACATGAAGCTCGAAGATGATACGTTCTTTCTGCTCGTCGGTGAGGTTTTCTCCGTAACGCATCTTAGCGCCTTCCCATGTCAGCTTGGCGAGGTAGTCGGCTTCGAGTTTGATACGGTATAGACGGTTGTATCCGCCTAGTTTCTTGACTTTTTTCTCAGCCTCTTCTTGACTCATCACCACTTCGCCGTGCTCGTTGCGTGTGAATTCATTGAAGAGGTCTTCTTCGGTAAAGCGTTGTCTATATTCGTCCTCTGTCCCGAAATCTTCTGGGATGGGGAATACAGGCATGATAGGGTCGGAGTCGATGCTATAGGCTTCGACTTTGTCGACAATCTCTTGGGTATTTTCGAGGGCTTCTGGCACATCGCTGAAGATACGTCCCATCTCGGCAGGAGTCTTGAGCCATTCCTGCATGGTGTAGTGCATGCGTTGTGGGTCGTCGAGGTCCTTGCCGGTAGAGATGCATATCAGTCGGTCGTGGGCTTCGCCGTGCTCTTCTTCCACGAAGTGTACGTCGTTGGTCGCCACCACTTTGATATTATATTTCTTGGCGAATTGCAGGAGTATTTTGTTGACTTCTTTCTGCTTCTCGTAGGTGGAGGTGTCTCCGCCAGGTTTGTCGGTTTTATGACGTTGAATCTCAAGATAATAGTCGTCTCCGTACAGGTTTTTAAACCAACATATGCTTTCTTCAGCTCCTTTGAGGTCACCGTTCATGATTTTCTGAGGTACCTCGCCGCCGAGACAGGCGGAGCAGCAGATGAGGCCTTCGTGATATTTCTCCAGGAGACTATGGTCGACACGAGCGTTATAGTAGAAACCATCGGTATAAGCGATGGAGCTCAGTTTACAGAGGCTATGGTATCCAGCCTTATTCTTGGCTAGGAGTATGAGGTGGTAGCCACGGTCCTGACGTCCGTCGCGTTTGTCGATGCTGATGGGTGCACAGTAGGTCTCGATTCCAAAGATAGGCTTGAAGAACTGTTTGTTGAGTTTGTCAATTTCTTGTTGAGCAGCGTCTTTTTCTTCCTGGGAGGCTTCGGGGTTGTCAAGTATCTTCTTCTGTTCCTTGATGGCATCTTTGACGGCTCCGTTTTCTTTGTTGACGGTGTCGGCTAAGTCTTTGATACCGAACATATTGCCATGGTCGGTAAGAGCGATGCTATACATCCCGTTTTTCTTGCATTTCTTCACCAGATCGGGCACTTTCGACATGCCATCGAGGATGGAGTAGTGGGAGTGGACGTGGAGATGGGTGAAATGTTGTGGGATGTATTCGCCAGTGGGTTCGGAAGTCTCATCTGTTTCTTCTTCGAAGTTTGCCTCGAAGGAGATGCCAGCAGGTTGAATGGGTCCAGGGTTGGCTTCTTGGAAATCGGAGAAAAACTGACTGTCGAGGTGCAAGTCATTCTCATCAAGGACTTTACGTCTCACTAGTTCGAGAAATACGCGTGCGGTAGCTTCGACGTGGGCTAATGCGTTGTGGGCGGAGTCAAAGCCTTCGTTGAAGAGCAACTTATGGATTTCTTCGAGTTTGGGGTATTTGAAGTGACCGTTTTTGCCACCAGGGAGCTGACAGTATTCTGCGGTTTTTTCAGTGCAGGTGTTGACGATAGTCCATTGGCGTAAAGGATTTTCTCTTCCCATCCTGAGAAATTCGCAGCCGAGGATACAGAGGTCGAAGTTTACGTTATGTCCGACGAGGTATTTGGCGTTAGCGGCGGCTGCGAGGAAGAGGTCGAGGACTTCGTTGAGAGGTTTCCCGTGACGGCGAGCGAAATCGGTGCTGATATGGTGTACTGACTGGGCGCTGATGGGTATTTCATAGCCATCAGGGAAAACGATATGATTCTGAGCGTCGATGAGTTGCCCTTTGTCGTCGTGGACCTGCCAAGCGATTTGCACCATGCGGGGCCAGTTGTTGAAATCGGATAGAGGGGCTCTGCTATCTATCGGTAAGCCAGTGGTTTCGGTGTCGAAAATGAGAAACATGGGGTATGGCATTTGAATCGAGAAAATAGAATTATTGAGCCTACAAAGGTAGCAAAAAAGAGATATGTGTTAGTGGTTTTTTAGGGTGGATTTGTAGAAAAATAAATATTTTTGGAGGGTGTACCACGAAATGACACAGGTGCCGTTCTATCTTTGCAAAACTTTATGAAGGGGAAATCTGATATAATGATTGTGAAAGGATACGTGCTGGATGTCATTCTGATATTTTCTTGTTAAAAAGAGTGTCTTTTATCGCTCGAGCTTTCCACAGAAATATTAGTTACGTGGCATATGAATGCATCCAGCACTTTTTTTGTTCATTGGATTCCTTAGTTAAATGATTATCTTTGTCCCATGAAAAATTTCAATTCTTTTTCTCAACTGACATGGCTTGTAAACACCATCCTTCGTGCCAAACGAATCACCTTTGAGGAAATCTCGAAGTGTTGGGTTGATTGTGATATGGCGAATGGCAAGTCTTTGTCGAGGAGCACCTTTTATAGATATAAGGATGCGATTGCTGACATGTTTGGCATTGTCATAGAATGTGACATTGAACACGGATACCATTATTATATTAGTAATCCGGAAGTGCTTTGCGATAACTCCACTCAAACTTGGATGTTTAGGACCTTGAGCGTCAGTAGCGACTTATTAGATGGTTTGGCGGTTAAGGACCGGATTCTTTTGGAGGATATCCCTATGGGAAGCGAGTATCTTGAGGTGGCAATTCATGCAATGAAGCACAATCACACTTTGGAGATGGGGTATCAGAAGTTTGATGCCCCGGAGGGGTATACGATTATGATTGACCCGTATTGTCTGAAGGTGTTTCATCAGAGATGGTATCTGATAGGGAAGAGCGATGCAAAAGGGGAGCATCTAACTACTTTTGCCTTCGATAGGATGACGAATCTCAGGGAGACGCAAGAGAGTTTTAAGCCAGATTCTCATTTCAGCTATAATCATTATTTCGACAACTATTTCGGCATTATCGCAGACCATTCTGTTGACGTTGAGCATATTGTCATCCGTGCCTACAAGCCTACAGACAATTATCTCAACACACTTCCTCTACATCCAACACAGCGTGTAGTGGCGGTGACAGAAGATTATGCTGACTTTTCATATGATTTAGCTCCGACGTATGATTTCCGTCAGGCAATCCTTCGAGAGGGTCATTTCATTGAGGTCCTTGCACCACAATCGTTCCGCGATGAAGTTCGTGATGAGATGCTGAAGGCTTTGGAATATTACAAGTAATCGTCCTGAGTTTTTACGAAATGGACTCCGAAGAGTGATTTCATACCTTTATAATCCATTTTATACAGAACTGGAAAAAAGGTATGGTCACCTTGTGAAACCACACTAATTTTGCATCGTTAAAACAAAGGAAAATGATGAACAATACAAAGATTATGAACCTGCGCTACGGCATCTTTGCCGTAGCGCTGCTGCTTTTGACAGCAGGCTGTCATGAAGCCCAAACTCTCACCCAGAACGCTAAAACAATGAAAACTCTCGAAGAGATTTTCCCGGAAGTCCCCGATGAAGAAGATTATCTCAATAGAAATATCTATTACTTGGAGACTACCCGACAAGACTATTTAAAGGACCATCCTCATCCTATAAGTACTAGCGTCGACTTTTATACCACCTATATGGACATAACGGCAGAAGCAGCGCAAGATACTCTCATTGATACCTATTGGGAAGCCGAAACAAAATGGAGAACTTTTATGGAACTATGCGCAGCGCATGACTCCGTGGCGGCATACGATTTCATGTGCAAGAACGAAGGGGATATCATAGTGGCTATGCCAAGCTCTAAATTTATGTTCGAATTTCATTATTATGTGACCTCTGTACTAGCGGAAAAATTTAAAACCGATGCAGAAGTCGAATACATGTTGGTCGATTGGTTGGAATTCGATAAGGTGATTGCCGATGCTGCCATCATGCTTAGTCAGGAAGACAACTATGTCCCTGAACATTATTATTCACTACTGACCATATTATGTGATTCCTATGCTGCTACTGGAGCCAACGAGGAAATGATGTGGGAATTATCGGATGATTTTCGGGATGCTACAATAAGAGAATTCGGTTCAGAAGAATGGACATCCATACCCATCGCACAGTTCAATTATAGAATTTACCGATATTTGGACGATGTCGAGAATATGGAACGCTGCCGTCAACAAATCTTCGAAGGCCTGAAACTGCAATCCATCAAAGAAGGAAAGATTATCGATGAATATTGGGAAGAGCAAATCAATGAATATATCGATAATGTGCTTTTGGAAAATTAAGAAGGAACTTCACAAGAAATAATTCTATTTCATACAAAAAAATCTCCATTTCATACATTTCGGAATCATAATATGATGTGAGTTTGAATTGTTTTTCTACTTTTGCGCTGCATTTATGTTAAGGAAGTACCTGGTCATATCAACCGCTAACGAACTGGTGCGAGTAGCACCCGAGAAAATCGTGTATATTTCTTCCGACGGCAACTATAGCAATATGGTGCAAGCCGACGGCGAGATACGTATGCTCACCTTCCAACTTGGACAGATAGAATCGATGATAGGAACACAACTTGGGACCGATGGTAATGTCTTTATCCGTATCGGTAAAGGACTGATTATCAATCGTAACTATATCTATTTTATCAATGTCCCGAAACAGAAGCTGGTGCTCTCGGACTGTGAACGATTCAACTATACCGTGTCGGCATCGAAAGAAGCGTTGAGACAACTTAAGGAACTTGTCGAAAAGGAGGCAAACATATGAAAATCAATGTAAACGATATACGTGAGGATGAAATCCGCATCATTGGGGGAGAGCCTAAAGGCAATAAACCCAACAACAAACTGTGGATTGTACTTGCCGTGACCGTCGCAATAGCTGTCATCGCTACCTTACTCTTGGTGTTTACCCCAGGTCATCCCCACCAAAACTACAATGTGCTCAATGAGGAAAGAGTGGAAAATAGATTAGAATCTGCTTTGGGCAATGATTCGGAGCATCATCAACGTGCTGAGGAACTCCTCCCGAAACTTCCTCTTCGTCGTGAAGCTGACCGAGGAATAGGTAAGGGATTTGTCGAAATACAAGATACCATCATCAACGACATCCCTATGAAAATCTATATTCCTCATCAACTGCAAGTATCGCTGCATCTTGGCGCTATCAACCGTAACGACCCTTCTATCATCTTCACCGCTCAAGCTGCAGATGTGAGAGCCGATAACGGAGGTGTCGTGGGTGCCTACGTCCTCGATGGCGAACCAAAAGCCTGGGGACTCTCCAAAAAAGGTTTCTGCGCCATCATCAACGATAGTATCACGGTAGGCGTGTCGGAAAATTCTCCTCTCTTCGAGGAAGCAACCGAGAAAAAAGGCTTTTTCTTCCGCCAATTCCCACTGGTCGACAATGGACAACTCGTTGAAAGTGAACAAAGAGGCAAGTCGGTGCGCAGAGCCCTGTGCCAACGCAACAATGAACTGCTCATCATTGAAACCATGACTGCAGAGTCGTTCCACGATTTCTCACAAGCTCTGGTGGATATGGGCATCGACAATGCCATCTACCTCGTCGGTGGCAATGCCTACGGATGGGCGGTGGATTCCTATGATGAGCGCTTTGAGTTCGGCGACCCCACACCAAAACGCAAGACCATGAAAAACATCAACTATATCGTCATGCGTAATTACGAATCTGTAAACGAAGAATAATATGTTAGGCGCAATAATAGGAGATATCGTAGGCTCTATCTACGAATTCGATAATATCAAGACAAAAGACTTTCCATTCTTTGAAGAAGGAATGGACTATACCGACGACAGCATCCTTACCATCGCAACGGCCGATTGGTTACTGCATGGGGGACAGCCAGGCGAATATTATTACCGCTATGCCACCAAGTATCCTGAACCTATGGGTGCCTACGGAGGTGGATTTAAATATTGGGTGCATTGCTGTAGTCCCAATCGTATTGCCAAACCGTACAACAGTTGTGGCAACGGTAGCGCCATGCGTGTCGCTGCAGTAGGGTGGGCATTCGAAACCGAAGAAGAGACATTAGCTGCGGCCAAAGTATCATCCGAATGTACCCATAACCATCCTGAAGGCATCAAAGGAGCTCAGGCTACCGCTCTCTGCATCTTTATGGCTCGTCATGGTGCCACTGCCGCCGACATCCGTAAACGTATCACTGATGAGTTTGGCTACGACCTGTCACTGTCCGTCGACCAGATTCGTGGTCGCTATTCGTGGCAAGGTCTGGATGGTGCTGGAAACGGCGGAACCTGTCAAGGCAGCGTTCCTCAAGCCATCATTTGTGCCCTCGAAGCAAAAGATTATGAAGATGCTATCCGCAATGTCATCAGCATCGGAGGCGACTCCGATACCATCGGCAGCATCACCGGAGGCATCGCCGAAGCACTCTTCGGAATACCTCAAGAAATACGACAAGAAGGTCTTGGCTACCTGACCGATGACCTCCGGGCTGTAGTAGAAGAGTTCGAAACAAAGTACAGCTGCCGCTAATCCCTACGGCACAATAGTGATTGTGCTGCTCGAATTGTTGTTTTCCTGATTTACCTGAATCTGAACCGGAATCTTCTCCTGTAACTCCTCGACGTGACTGATGATGCCGACGTGACGACCTGCCTTCGTGTGCAATGAACGTAAGGTGTCAATGGCATTCTGTAATGGCTCACCACTCAAGGTCCCAAAACCCTCGTCAATAAAGAGCGTGTCGACCGACAACCGCTGCCCAATATCGCTCAATGCCAAAGCTAACGACAAGGAGACTAAGAAACTCTCACCACCAGAGATGGTACTCGCTGCTCGCGATACATATCCCTGATAGGCATCCTCAATCGAGATGAGAAATGTGCCTGGCTTCACCTTCAACGTGTAACGGTCCGTCAAAGTCTTCATGTACCCATTGGCCGAATGAACCAAACTCGACAATACATAACTCTGCGCAATCTTGCGGAACTTGCTTCCTGTTGCATCACCAATAAGTTGGTTAAGCTTCGACCATTTCTGATACTCATCATCCTTCTTCTTGGCCTCTATCTGTAAATCTCCTAACTGCTTTTTTATCTCCTCATCGGATTTAAGCTCTTGACTGATAGCTCCCTTCTTCTCTCCGCAATCCTCAATCTTCTTGGCAAACTCTTGTATGCGTTCGTTTAGACTCTCTAAGGTGTCGCCTTCCTCCATCTCGGGCTTCTTCCGCTGATGCTCCTCGCACCTCTCTTCTGCAGCTTGATATATGGCCTGTGTGCGAGTGACGTCATTGCGTTTCTTGCCAAGCTGCTCATCCTGCTGTAGGATGCTGCTGCTGGGAACTTTATTTAACTCCTCCAAACGCTCCCTCGTGATAGAATTGGAATTTGAAAGAAAATTATTCAATAAAGTTGTGTTAGAACATTCTTCTTTTTTAGAAGTGCTTAATTGAGATAGAGTAGAGGCTAACGTCTTGCTTAAGTCGACGATGAGCGATGGTAACTTATCCACTTTGCAGATTTCAGTCGGCCTTATCTCACTCCATGCGGGCATAGATTCCAGTATGTCTTTCATTCCGAGAGTGATAGCGTTGTAGCCTTCTTCAGCCTTGCCAAGGTCTGACTTAATCTGTTCTCTTTGACGACATGCATCAGAATAGCTTTTTGAAGAAGATAGAAGGGCATCGGCAAAATCCTTGGGCGAATCTTCCCAGTTGTAGCTCCATCCCAAATCAGGGATGAGCTCCCGGACTTTCTTCGTGGCTTCGTCAACTTCGGTTTTCTTGGTGTTGATGATTCCTTTGGCAGCCTCAATGCCGGCTTTATTAGTGTCGACAGCTTGCTGGGCTTTCTGTTCAAGGGCCTTTAAATCATCAAGCGCAGACCTCATCTCTTCATATCCTTTTCGCATTTTATCGAGTTCCTTCTCTTGGTCTTCTCCAGCCTGAAGGTCCTTGTCCAAACTGTCTTTCTTTGATTGTGTCTCTTTCTCCTTATTATCAAGAATAGATAAAATGTCGTCCGTAATAGCGTCTATGCCACAAGTCTTACATGCCTCTAAAGCATGACTGTTTGCTTCGTCGACCGATTTGTCTTCATCAAAATTCTTCTTGTCGTTGTCGTAGGACTTGGATAGAGCTTTGATATCAGCATCAAGCTTTTTTTTCGCATCATCAAGGTCTTTCCACTCTTTCTCTGCTGTGTCGTACGATTTCTGTAGCTCTGTTATAAGCGTTGACAGGTCCTCATGAGGAATCTCTGCTTCAATCTTCTGCCGACAGATGGGACAGATGTCGCCCACTGTGAGTCTGGCTCGCAAGGTGGAAGCAAACTCTTGAACGGAATAGATCTGTTTCTCAAGGTCTTCCTTCTTGGTCTCCTTTTTCACTTCTGCATCATGGAGAGGCATCACCATGTCAGCCGACTTCTCTTGCATCGCCTGCAGCTCAGCCTTCTTTTCTTTAAGTTCCTTGCTGACTTTATCGCGACGTCCAATCTCTTTGTTTAAAGTCATGATACGTTCTCGTGCGGTCCCAATATCGTTAAGAAGCTGAACCATTTGCTGGTGTTTAGTGCGAAGTTCGGTGAGATTTAGCTTTTTGATTTCTGCTTCTTTCTTATCAACTTTACCTTTCATCTGAACTGCTTCTGAAGAGGCTGTGTTGACCTTACTCTGAGCTTTCTTTAAGGCAGGTTCTAACTTATCCTTATGATTGTTATTCAGATTGATAATGTCCTCATTTTTCTTATTGATGGCTTCGCGTCCATCATGGATGCTGTTAAGATATCCCGCTATCGTTTGGGCGTGTTCGTAAACAGTAGCTTTGTCCTTGTCGGCCTCAATGGCCTTGTTCTGCTGCTCGAGTTTGTTTTTCCAGTTGGAGATGACGCTCTCTGCATATAGTTCGCCTCCATGTAATTTTGCATATGTAACGGCTAACTCATTCAGCTTGTCTTCTGACTTTTTGATATCGTCTTTGGCCTTTTGGATATTTGTGAGCCAACCTCGTTCCTCAATGGTAGCATTCCATTCTTTGACCAATGTGTCTAGTTGCTTGAAATCGTCACTCTCAGTAACTTTTTTTGCCTCTTCAAATGATTTTTTTGCCTCTTGTGCATTTTGGGTGAGCTCAGTATGGTCTATAATCCAATTGCGTTTCACGACTATCTGGTCGCTGGCGTCCTTCATCTCCTTAATCAAGGCCTCGAGTTTTTCCAGCTGCTCTTTTTCTGCGACAATCTCGTCTTCCGACAAACTTCGTGTGTTCTCAATCAGATTGAAGGCAGTGTTCTTTTCTTGCTCTTTGTCTTTCGTGATGGCAAATACTTTAGCTCCAATCTTCGAATAGATATCCACTCCTGTTATCTTTTCCAAAATCACAGCTTTATCTTTGTCGTCACTGTTTAGAAAACGTGTGAACTCGCCTTGTGCCAAAAGGGTAGTGCGACAGAACTGGTTGAAATCGAGTTTGACGGCATTTTGAATCTCGGCTTCTATTTCTTTATCTTTGGTCAGAATATGATTTGTGTCAAGATTCTTAAGTTGCCAGCTTTTCTGCTGCAGGTTACCCGTGACTTTCTTCCTGGCACGGCTTACTGACCACGTGGCTTCGTAATGAACGCCGTTGCTACCTGTAAAAGTTAGGATGACGAAGGCCTCCCCAGTGTTCTGCCGCATCATCTGTCGTGGGTCGTCAACCTTGAAGCTCTTATCTCCGTCTTGTACTTCACCTTGCATCTTTGTGGATTCAAGACGTGGAGTGCTGGCATAGAGTGCCAAACAGATGGCATCGAGAATGGTCGACTTTCCGGCTCCCGTTTTACCGGTGATGAGGAAAACCTCACTGTCGCCTAATGGCTGTGCTTCGAAGTCGATGACGGCATCTTCAATAGATGCTATATTGTGTATGGTAAGTTTCTGAAATTTCATGATTGTCTCCTCCTTTTACTTGCGTTCTTCTTCTTTAATCATCGTAAGTGCTTCGTCGAAAAGCTTAATCATATCTTCATCAAAGGATATTTGGGTGTCATCGGCATATTGCTTGACGATGTCGAGAGGATCTTTCGCCTGAAACTCTTGTACTGTGAGGGTTTTTGAGTCAATTTGTTTTTCTGACTTGCGCCTTGAATTGATGTGACAGAACTTGCATTTTTTGTCAAGGGTCAGAGCTCTAGCTTCTGCAGCGGCTTCAACTGGCAGAAAGTCATCGATTTCGACATTGAGACGGATATATGCTGGATTGTCATCAGAAAACTCTATGAGAAGCTGCTTGACTTCATCCCAACTTTTATAACCATCCGTAGGTAAGGTCACTAAAGGACGTGAATTCGTAATCTCAATGGTTCTGACATCGGGTTTGTCACCATGTGATGCAATCTCAACGATGCTAACCGAATGGGAGAATTTTTCATCGAAGTTGATGGGGAGGGGAGTGCCACAATAACGCACGTTATGCTTGCCCGTGTGTACGAACTGTTCCTTGTGAATGTGCCCAAGTGCAAGATAATCATAGCCCTCTCCCATATCTGCGATATTGAAAGAATCAATGCCTCCGACACAATATTCCGAGGCGTTGTCATGTCCCGAAAAGTCGCAGCCTTGTACGGTGGTATGGGCTGTCATCACCACAGGCAGATTCTTCTCGTTCCGTTGAGCAACGAGGTCTAAGACATTTTGAAAGAATCCTTCAGGGAGGTTCCTTTCATGGACATAAGGGATGGCCACAACATATCCCATCCCGGGAATTTCCACAATATGATTTTCAAGATTGTCTTTATCGAGGCATCCTATAGAATAGACTTTCAAGGCTTGCCATGGGGTACGGTAGATTTCATGCTTGGTCCCGCTGTCGTGATTCCCCGCCGTCGCCACAATAGTCATTGATGGGTTGGCTTCGTGAATCTTGACTAAAGCTTCCGTGAACATAGTCTGAACGGCAGAAGAAGGCTGAGGAGTGTGGTACACGTCACCGCAGAGAAGAAACAGGTCGGGTTTCTCAGATTCCACGATGTCAATCATTTGATGAAGCATGGACATCTGCTCTTCGTCACGCTCGTGACCATAAAGGGTGTGACCGAGATGCCAGTCACTGGTATGGAGAATCTTCATAATATTGTTTTATTTATTGTTTTCGGGTACAAAGATACAAAATAATAATCCACCTAAGTCGATTAGAGGTCCATCATATAACTCCATTAACTGCATGTGATGACGTGAGAGAAAAGCATCGAACTCGTTTTTTTCGTTCAAGACTTCAGTGTTTCCGCAGACGATGAGCTGTTGGCCAACGATACCACAGCAACCTGGAAAGAACCCATAGTCATGACCAGGGAGTTGTATTTGATGTGGGTCGATATATAGGACGTCAAAACCTTGTTCGGACAAGACCTTGTAGATGCCTTCGTCGGAAGTGATGTAAGCATTATCGTTGATAGCCAGTAGATTACATCGAGTAAAGGACTGCGGTACATGGAGCATAGTCTTTCCTTCGTATAATCTTACGATTCGTTCGTCGGTATATTTCAGGTTATGAATCAAGATGTTTTTTGTTCCGCAGGCGTTATAGGATGAAAATTTCGGTGATTGATAGCAACTTGTCTTTCCTCTCATCATCTTTATGCCTTTCTGGTGAAGAAATGCTATCCATTCGTTAGGTGTATCAGGCGCAAAAACAAGTTGATTGTCAGTGTATTGAAAGAAATATATGTCGGGATGTGCTGCAATGGAAGGGTAGACAAAATCGGTCGGCTCCAACCAAAGGACATCTCCGAATTCTTGCAGACATGTTTTGGCTTCATGAGGCATCAACGATGAGGCAATGATGACGGTCTTTCGTTCATTGCTATGGATTTCGTAGTCAAAAGAATCCAGTGCTATAGCCTCATCTGCCACAAAATCCACTTGGTGGAAATGATGTGACAAAATCTTTTTGTTACAAGCTTCGTGGCCGATGGCTTGGGTGCGTTGAGAGGGGTGAATATGGATGACCAGATGGTCGCCTTCATTATTTATAATGGTCTCGAATCTGCGCCTCCAAACCTCGCTAAAAACCATCTCTGCAAAGTTGTGGTGATAAGGTCCTGCAATGCATGCACCGCTGTCAAGCTCATCAGATGGATGCAGACCGATGCGAAGGACTTTTACTCCGTTGTTGATGAAATAGGTGTAGATATCTGCTGCTTGATGAACTGCATCATCCAAGGATAGCGGGAGGTAAGTCCCTTTTTCATAGCGTTTTGCGAGAATTGTATCTTTGACAACTAAGCAAGGATAGATGCGTGTTTCTTTTGCACCTAGACGCACGATGTCTTGAGCTGTTTGCAGGTCTTTTTCGGGAGAGGAGTCGGGGAGACCTATCATCATTTGAAGACCGAGTGTGAGTCCTTCAGCAAGAATCATCTGTGAAGCATGTTCAATGGCTTTGAAGTCGTGTCCTCGTCCGCAGGCGAGCAGCACTCGGTCATCGGTGGATTGAGCTCCTAACTCTATGGTGCGCATCCCTTTGTCTTTCAAAAGCTTCAGTCTCTCAGGTCTGATGTAGTCGGGACGGGTGCTGCAACGTATGGCTTGAACTTCGCCGCTTTTTATGAAAGGTTGCACCGCATCAAGACACTCATCTTGCAGATTTTCAGGTAGTCCTGTGAAGTTGCCGCCAAAAAAGGCCACCTCAACAAAACGATTCCTTTCTTGAAAGGAAGCAAGATGGGCGAGGATGGCTTGTCGTACTGAATCGGTTCCGACAGGCCTTGTCCCCATTTCGTTTCCTAAGCCCGTAATACTGTATTGGTTACAGTATACGCAGCGATAGGGACAGGCCATCTCAGGCATAAATATCGGGATGTTGTAGTGCTTCATAAGTCAAGAACTGCAAAATTAAGGAAAAATGATTGATTATTGGATAATAATATTTGTTGAAATTATTATTTCTTTATTATAGAAAAAATATTTCTATTTTTGCAGTTTATACTGAGTTATGGCGTTTGTCTCTGATGGCGTTATCAGTCAATTCTAGGAATCCTAGAAATATCTATATGACACGATAATAAACAAAAATCGACCTCAAATAATAACACTATGCCCAATCAAGAACATCACTTTTTGCGTAAGCAAATCAACTGGGAAAACCTCTATTTTTATCAAAAAACTAATACCCTTTATATGCTTACCTATAGGTTTACCCAACGTTTTCTGAAAAGAGGAGATCGTACCATTGATCAAATGGTCCAGGCGGCTAGAAGTGGTAAACAAAATATTGTTGAAGGTTCAGCTAATGGAGAAACCAGTATGGAGATGGAGATTAGGTTGCTCAATGTTGCTCGAAGTAGCCTAAAAGAGTTAAGAGAGGACTTCCAGGATTATCTTCATGCTCGTCAACTGACCCAGTGGGAGTCGGGACATCCTCGCTACAACGGTATGCTCGCATTTTGTAAGGCTCATAATCGTGTGGAAGATTATGAACGCTTTTTTGATTGTTGGAGTGATGAGGAAATGGCTAATGTGGCTCTATCACTTTGTCATATTACTGACAAACTGATGAGTTCATATCAAGAAAGACTTGAATCACAATTTGTTAAAGAAGGAGGAATCAAAGAACGTATGTCAGCTGCTCGGAATGGGTATCGTAACGACCAAAAACAACAAATTGATATGCTACGCAAAGAGAATGAAACTCTTCAAGCTCGTGTTTGGCAGCTGGAAAGTATTCTTACAGAGCATGGAATAAAGTATTGAATCCATTCCTCAGTAACTTTACTGAGCAGTTCGACACAAAAATGATTACTTTTGTATTCTGTTTTTTCAATGATAAAACAATCGACCTGTCTTTTAAAATATGAATCTTAAATCCCCCAAACAACAACAAACTACTGAGACTAGACCCGCTTGTGAAGTGCTTTGGTCTCAACCCAATCCAGAACAGACCGATCAACTTAGAATCGGTTTCCAACCTTTGCCAGAACTACAAAACGAGCAATGTTATCCTATCGTGAAGATGCCTCAGCCAAAGGCTCTCCTAAAACTACCACGCAATGGTAGCTCCGATGTAGAAGGTTACCTTGAAGGTGACTTCTTAACTGCTCTCATCCAGGCTCAGCTGGGAGTTGATATAATTACGGATTGCCATATGACAATTCCAGATTGCTATCGTCCTTATGAACCATCTATTGTGCTGTACGACAAGTCGATAAATCTTTATATTGATGTCGAAATCGATGAGCCTTACGATGGTTATACTCGTCTTGTCAAGCATGCTTTGGATGGACACGACGATATAAGAAATCGTTTTTTCTGTGAAAGCGGTTGGGTGGTGGTGCGTTTTACAGAACATCAAATTCACAACGAAGCCAACCACTGTATGGCATTCCTTAAAAGCCTCATTGCATCCTTGAAATGTGCAAAGATTTCTATTGAGACATCTCCTGGAGTGGAGAAACGATGGAACTCCAACCAGGCAGCGGAGTGGGAGAGAGACCTCTATCGCGAAAAATATCTCGGAATACAATCCTTTGAGCCTCAGGTACGAACCAAGAAGGTACTCTGTGAACCAGCTGTTGAACCGATTGAACAACAAATCAATCGTACAGCTATCCATCCCAAACTGCAAGCAGAGACTTCTGTAGCTCGTCCCCTTCAAGCTCATCCGGAGCTCTCTTTTGATGATCCATCTCATGTGTATTATCCCTCTCATAATCTCGCAGGTGATGCAGATTATATCTCTGTCACAACGCTCATCGATAGCTTCTTCCCTGCTTTTGACCAGGAAAAATATATCCTTCAAAAAATTCAAGAGACTGGAAAATCACGAAACGAGATAGAAGCAGAACTCAATGCACCAGCGGAACAGGGAACTGAGATGCATAAAAATATCGAGCTGTTTCTCAAAGGCGAGCACGTTGAGAGCGATACGAAAGAATTCGCACTGTTCATGCGCTTCTATCACGAAATGATTCAAACTAAAGACCTGCGTTTTTTCGCCGCTGAGATGAATATTCAACTTCCTCATCATCATATCGCTGGTACCGTTGATGCGCTTTTCCAACGTCCCAATGGCGATTTTGTCATGATTGATTGGAAACGTAGTACCCATCTGATTATCAATGGCCAACCTCGTAAATATGGCTTCGGAAGAGGTCTCTCTGTATTGTCACGACTCGATAACTCTAGCTATTATAAATACGAGCTGCAGCAGAGCTTCTACAAATATATACTCAAGAAGGAATATGGCATCGATGTGAAGAACATGGTCCTTGCAGTCCTGCATCCTTGCTACAATACTTATTATGATATCCTTCTCGATACATATCGCGAGAAGGAAGTCATCGATATGATTGAAGCCAATGATTTAATTCATAAATAATTCCATTTTTTTTGATATATAAAATCCATCGTTTGTATACTTTAGTACTATACAAATCAAATTGAATGATTATGCCAAACCTGTTGAATTATCTCGAAGAAGCTATCGCCATCCAGCAGCGTCATCAGGATGAAGAATTTCAGGAGATGATGAGTCGTCCCTTACGTGAAAGAGTAGAGAAGGGCTATACGATGACGAACTTGAAAGTTGAGATGGAGGTGCAGTCGGGTCAGCCCACCCAATACTGTCCCACCCTTCAGTACCCTGATGGATATATCAGAAGTGTGAAGGTGAGTTGCCCTAACAATGTCTCAAAGCTACGTGAGGGCAGCACTGTATGTCTGAGTCATGGAGCATATAGCTTTAAGATGGACGTAGAAAAGGATGGTATCGATACGATGGTGCTGAGGTCTAACGACTTCGATATCAGGAGTAATCGAATCAATATGGAGAACTATCCTAGGACGGGATGGGAAATCAATAATGTGAATTCGGATATCAACTCAAGGCTGTTGAAAGCTATTTGGACTACTCTAAGCGAGCAACCTAAGATGGAACAACGACTCACTGAGTTGCTTTTTGGGACTTTTCAGAATAGCTATCGTCCTCTTAACTATTTTCCTTCGACAAATGCTTCTCAGAATACTGCTATACAGAAATCGTTGTATTGCAACTATTTCCATCTCATCCAAGGTCCTCCTGGTACGGGTAAGACCTATACCATAGCCAAAATCGTAGCGCGAATTGTTCAAGCTGGATTAAAGGTCTTTGTAACAGCGCCTACTCATACTGCTATCAATAACTGTCTTGATGCCATCTCAAAAGAACTTCGTGACGCTTCTCAGGTGGTAAAGATTGGAGAGAAATATCAAGCAGAAGAGATTCTCAACAATCCTCATATCACCTTTAAGACCCGTTTAAGTCATTATCAGTTTGTAAAGGATAAGAAACTGAGTTCCAATGGTATCGTCATCGGAGCAACGCCGTATGCACTTTGCTATCCAGCATCAAAGAAACTGGAGGGATGGACATTCGATTTCACTCTTTTTGACGAATCTGCGCAGATGAGTATCCCCTTGGCGCTCGCAGCGATGGTGTATTCGCGACGACTGATTTTTGTGGGGGACCATAAGCAACTGGATCCTATCATCCCTGCTGAAACCGATAATGTGCTGTTGCAAGGTAGTGTGTTTAAAAAACTTATCGATAACTATCCGAATGACTATACCCTCCTAAACCAATCCTATCGTCTTAATGCGGAACTGATTCGAGTCCCCAACAGGTTGTTCTATGGTTCTCAGATTCAGTCTGTGCACGAAATGGAAAAACCATTTTTACAATATCATTGTAATAATGCTAATATGAAAGTCACAACTTGTACTCTTAAGTTGACTATAC
>X415_White_Rhinoceros__coassemble_143_pt1 | contig 20207 bp, 13 predicted proteins | sample X415_White_Rhinoceros__metabat2_low_PE_005 | metagenome-assembled genome bin X415_White_Rhinoceros
GCCTCGGCCTGAAGGAAGCTAAGGAACTGGTTGACGCCGCTCCTAAGGCTATTAAGGAAGGTGTGAGCAAAGACGAAGCTAATGCACTTAAGGCTCAGCTCGAAGAAGCAGGTGCAGAAGTCGAAATTAAATAAGAAGGATTTATTTCCTGCAAAATTTGTGGCATCCAACCTCAGTCCCAGGTCAATTTAGGGACTGAGGTTTGTGCCGTTTTTTCGCTTCAAGAAAATAATACCCATTATTTTCTATTCCGTTCTTAATTTCCTCACTCACCTTTAAAAACAAAATACCTTGGCAACAACAACTGAAAGAATCAACTTCGCGTCGATTAAAAAACCTTTCGAATATCCTGATTTTCTGGATATTCAGCTCCAGTCGTTTAAGGACTTCTTCCAACTCGAGACCAATCCCGATAACAGGAAGAATGAAGGCCTCTATAAGGTTTTTTCTGAAAATTTCCCCATCACTGACGCGAGAAATAACTTCATCCTCGAATTTCTCGACTATTATATCGATGCTCCTCGCTATAGTATCCCTGAATGCATCGAACGTGGCCTTACCTACAGCGTACCGCTGAAGGCTAAACTGAGACTCTCCTGCACGGATGAAGATCACGAAGACTTTAAAACCGTCGACCAAGATGTCTATCTGGGAATGATCCCTTATATGACACCTCGTGGAACCTTTGTGATTAATGGCGCAGAACGTGTCGTTGTCTCCCAACTGCACCGCTCGCCAGGCGTGTTCTTTGGCCAAAGCCAACACGCAAACGGTAAAACATTGTACTCGGCTCGTATCATCCCATTCAAGGGCTCTTGGATGGAATTCTCAACCGATATCAACGATGTGATGTATGCTTACATCGACCGTAAAAAGAAATTGCCAATCACCACTCTGCTGCGTGCTATTGGTTACGAAACTGATAAAGAAATCCTCGAAATCTTTAACCTCGCCGAAGAAGTTAAAGTCAATAAGACGAACCTGAAACGCTATGTCGGCCGTAAACTCGCCGCTAACGTCCTCCACTCATTCTTTGAGGATTTCGTTAATGAAGATACTGGTGAATGCGTCACTCTCGAACGTAATGACGTCATCCTCGAAAGAGAAACCGTACTCGAAGAAGATCATATCCAGAGCACTATCGATGCTGGTGTGAAAACTATCTTCCTCCATCGCGAAGAATCACGCGACGAAGATGGTAAAATCTCTGATTATTCAGTAATCTTCAACACTTTAGCAAAAGATCCTTGTAACTCAGAAAAAGAAGCTGTCGAATATATCTACCGCCTCCTCCGTAGCGCTGACCCGCCCGATGAGGAAACCGCACGCGGTATTATCGAAAAGCTCTTCTTCTCCGATAAACGATATGACCTCGGCCTCGTCGGTCGTTATCGTATCAACCGTAAATTAAATCTCGACATCGATCCTGAAATCCGTGTCCTTACGAAAGAGGATATCATCGCTATCATCAAATATCTTGTGGAGATGCTCAGCGATAAGGCCGAAGTCGATGATATCGACCACTTGAGTAATCGTCGTATCCGTACCGTTGGTGAACAGCTTTATGCTCAGTTTGGCGTCGGTCTCGCTCGTATGGCTCGTACCATCCGTGAACGTATGAACGTCCGCGATAACGAAGTCTTCGTCCCTACCGAACTCATCAACGCTAAGACCCTCTCATCGGTCATCAACTCATTCTTTGGTACCAACCAACTGTCACAGTTCATGGACCAAACCAACCCTCTGTCGGAAGTGACTCACAAACGTCGTATCTCCGCTCTCGGTCCTGGTGGTCTGTCTCGTGATCGTGCTGGCTTCGAAGTCCGTGACGTACACTATACCCACTACGGTCGTCTCTGCACCATCGAGACTCCTGAAGGTCCTAACATCGGTCTGATTTCATCCCTCTGCGTCTTCGCTAAAATCAATAGCCTCGGATTTATTGAGACTCCTTACCGCGAAGTCGTCAATGGTAAAGTCGACTTCAGTAAAGACCCAGTTTATTACACTGCAGAAGAAGAGGAAAACAAAATCATCGCTCAGGCTACTACGCCTATGGATGATGAAGGTAACCTCATCGAACAAAATATCAAAGCCCGTTATGTGGCTGACTATCCTATCGTAAGCCCTGAAGAAATTCAACTTATGGATGTGGGTCCTAACCAGATCGCTTCTATCGCCGCTTCCTTGATTCCATTCTTGGAACACGACGATGCTAACCGTGCTCTGATGGGATCTAACATGATGCGTCAGGCAGTGCCTCTGATGAACCCAGAAGCTCCTATCGTTGGAACCGGTATTGAACGCTCTGTTGCCAAGGATTCCCGCGTTCTCATCACCGCTGAAGGCGAAGGAGAAGTTGTCTTCGTCGATTCAACTAAGATTACGATTCGCTACGATCGTACCGACGATGAACGTCTGGTGAGTTTCGATGATGACTTCAAGACATATTACCTTACAAAATATGCCAGAACGAATCAGAACACTAGCATCAATATCAAGCCTACCGTGCGTCGTGGTCAACGCGTTCATAAAGGTGATGTCATCACACAAGGCTATGGTACCCAGAATGGTGACCTCGCTTTGGGCCGTAACCTGAAAGTCGCCTTCATGCCTTGGAAGGGTTACAACTATGAGGATGCTATCGTCATCTCTGAACGTATCGTCAAGGAAGACCTCTTCACCTCTATCCACGTCGAAGAGTTTACCCTCGAAGTGCGTGATACCAAACGCGGTCTCGAAGAACTGACTAACGATATCCCTAACGTCAGCGCTGATGCTACCAAAGACCTGGATGAACATGGTCTCATCCGCGTTGGAGCAGAAGTCAATGAAGGTGATATCTTAATCGGTAAGATTACTCCTAAGGGCGAAAGCGATCCAACTCCAGAAGAGAAGCTGCTCCGCGCCATCTTCGGTGATAAAGCCGGTGATGTGAAGAACGCTTCCCTCAAAGCTGGTCCATCCATGAAGGGTGTCGTCATTGGTAAACACCTCTTCTCACGTCTGCAGAAAGACCGTAAGTCAAGAGTTAAAGATAAAGAAGATAAAGCTAAACTCGATGCCGAAGCTGCAGCTGAACTCGAAGGTCTGAAGAAGATTCTCGTCGATAAGTTGATGGTCATCCTCAATGGTATGACTTCAGCCGGCGTTTATGATAACTTCAAAGGTCAACTTATCGCTAAGAAAGTCAAGTTCTCACCAAAGACTTTGCTTGAACTCGACTATTCAGTCGTGAACCCATACCATTGGACTAACGATGAAGAAAAGAATAAACTCGTCGTTGCTCTCATCGACAACTATGCTGTCAAATTTAAAGAGATTCAAGGAAAATACAACCGTGAAATCTATGTCGCAAGTGTTGGTGATGAACTGCCAAACGGCATCGTCCAAATGGCTAAGGTCTATGTGGCTAAGAAACGTAAACTGATGATTGGTGATAAGATGGCAGGTCGTCACGGTAACAAGGGTATCGTTTCCCGTATCGTCCGTGCCGAAGATATGCCATTCCTCGCTGATGGTACTCCTGTTGATATCGTTCTGAATCCTCTGGGCGTGCCTTCCCGTATGAACCTCGGACAGATTTATGAGACTGTCTTAGGTTGGGCAGGACATGAACTGGGATTGAAGTTCGCTACGCCTATCTTCGATGGTGCTAGCCTCGAACAAATCAACGGCTTGATGGATAAAGCAGGTCTGCCTCGTAATGGCCGTGTTCAACTGTATGACGGAGAAACCGGTGAACCATTCGACCAACCAGCTACCGTCGGTTATATCTACATGCTTAAGCTGCACCATATGGTCGACGACAAGATGCACGCTCGTTCCATTGGACCATACTCACTGATTACACAACAGCCTCTGGGTGGTAAAGCTCAGTTCGGTGGTCAACGTTTCGGTGAAATGGAGGTCTGGGCCCTTGAGGCCTTCGGAGCAAGTAACGTACTCCAGGAAATTCTGACCGTCAAGTCCGACGACGTCGTAGGCCGTGCCAAGGCTTATGAAGCTATTGTCAAGGGCGACAATATGCCTACACCTGGTACCCCAGAGTCCTTCAATGTCTTGATTCACGAACTCCGTGGCCTCGGCCTCGAAGTGACCTTCAAGGACAAAGATGGCAATGTCTTGAACTGATGTTAACTAACGCTTGAAAAAACATAGATATAAATATGGTAAATAACACTATCAATAGTAACTTCGCAAGTATCACGGTTAGTCTTGCTTCTCCGGAGTCCATTCTCGCTCGCTCACATGGCGAAGTCCTGAAACCGGAAACCATCAACTACCGTACTTACAAGCCTGAACGTGATGGTCTTTTCTGTGAGAGAATCTTCGGTCCAGTAAAGGACTGGGAATGCCACTGCGGAAAATATAAACGTATCCGTTACAAAGGCACTGTCTGCGATCATTGCGGCGTCGAAGTAACCGAGAAGAAAGTGCGTCGTGAACGTATGGGTCATATCCAACTCGTCGTTCCTGTAGCACATATCTGGTACTTCCGTTCCTTGCCCAATAAGATTGGTGCCCTGTTAGGTATCCCATCCAAGAAATTGGATATGATTATCTATTACGAGCGTTATGTGGTGATTCAAGCCGGTGCTCTCGAAGGAAAAGAAATTCCAAATGCTACCGATGGACGTACAGTTCAGAAACTCGAGTTCCTCACTGAAGAAGAATATCTCGATTTACTGGAAACCCTGCCTATCGATAACCAATATCTTCCAGATGACGATCCAAATAAGTTTATCGCTAAGATGGGCGCTGATGCTCTCTACGACCTCTTGGCTCGTTTGGACCTCGATAAGGAATCCTATGAACTGCGTGATAGAGCTAGCACTGAAACAGCTCAACAACGTAAGCAGGAAGCCCTCAAACGTCTTCAGGTATTCGAATCATTCCGCGAAGCCAATAGACATATGGAGAACCGTCCAGAATGGATGATTCTTAAAGTCATCCCTGTGACTCCTCCTGAACTGAGACCTCTCGTTCCGTTGGATGGTGGCCGTTTCGCTACCTCCGACCTGAATGACCTCTATCGTCGTGTCATCATCCGTAATAACCGTCTGAAACGTCTTATCGAAATCAATGCTCCTGATGTCATCATGCGTAACGAAAAACGTATGCTGCAAGAAGCTGTTGATTCACTCCTTGACAACTCCCGTAAATCAAGCGCTGTCAAGACCGATTCAAACCGTCCTCTGAAATCATTGAGCGATAGTCTGAAAGGTAAACAAGGTCGTTTCCGTCAGAATCTGTTAGGTAAACGTGTTGACTATTCTGGCCGTTCCGTCATCGTCGTCGGACCAGACCTGAATATGAATGAATGCGGTCTGCCTAAAGATATGGCTGCTGAATTGTTCAAGCCATTTGTGATTCGTAAGATGATTGAACGCGGTCTCGTGAAGACTGTCAAGTCTGCAAAGAAGATTGTCGACCGTAAGGATCCTGTCGTTTGGGATATCCTTGAAAATATTCTGAAAGGCCACCCAATTCTCCTGAACCGTGCTCCTACACTGCACCGTCTCGGTATCCAGGCCTTCCAACCTAAACTCATCGAAGGTAAAGCAATCCGTCTGCACCCTCTGGTATGTACGGCATTCAATGCTGACTTCGATGGTGACCAGATGGCTGTCCACGTACCTCTTGGTAACGCAGCCGTCCTCGAAGCCCAGATTTTGATGCTGGCTTCTCACAACATCCTGAACCCATCAAATGGTGCTCCTATCACCCTGCCTTCTCAAGACATGGTTCTTGGCTTGTACTATATCACCAAGCCTCGTAAGAGCACCCCAGACCATATCGTCAAAGGTGAAGGCATGTCCTTCTACTCTGCCGAAGAAGTCATCATTGCACATAATGAGAAACGTGTCGATATGCACGCTATCATCAACTGCCGTGTCAATGTCCGCGAGAACAACCAAATCGTCACCAAGAAGATTGAGACCACTGTCGGTCGTGTCATCTTCAACCAAGTGGTGCCTGAAGGCTATGGCTTCATCAACCAACTGTTGACTAAGAAGTCATTCCGTGGCATCGTCGGTGAAATGGTGCGTCTGCTTGGTACCGCTGTCACCACCAAGTTCCTTGATGATATCAAGAACATGGGTTATTATATGGCTTATAAAGGTGGTCTGTCGTTCAACCTCGGTAACGTCCTCGTTCCTGCCGCTAAGGAAAAGCTCATCAGTGAAGCTAATGCCAAGGCTGCTGAAATTCGTGAATACGAAAAGATGGGCTTTATGGGTCCTAACGAACGTTATAACCAAATCGTCGACCTGTGGACCGATGTCAATACCAAGCTCACTAAGGAGGTGATGGACCTGCTGTCATCCGATGACCAAGGTTTCAACCCTGTTTATATGATGCTTCACTCTGGTGCTCGTGGTTCTGAAGCTCAGGTCTCACAGCTCTGCGGTATGAGAGGTCTGATGGCTAAGCCTATGAAGGCTGGTGCTTCAGGCGCTGAAATTATTGAAAACCCAATTCTTTCTAACTTCCAGGAAGGTCTGTCAGTTCTGGAATACTTTATCTCCACTCACGGTGCTCGTAAGGGTCTTGCTGATACGGCTCTGAAGACCGCTGACGCTGGTTACCTCACTCGTCGTCTTGTTGACGTGGCTCACGATGTCATCATCACCGAGAAGGACTGTGGTACCTTACGTGGTCTGACCGTTTCACGTGGTGAAGAAATTAAAGAAAAAGGTAAACATTCACTGCTTTATGACCGCATCCTCGGTCGTGTGGCTCTGCATGATATCTTCAATCCTACTACTGGCGAACGTATCGTCTCTGGTGGCGAGGAAATCAATGAAGAGATTGCTGAAGCTATCGATGAATCTGCAATCGAAAGCGTTGAAATCCGTTCCGTGTTGACTTGCGAGTCGAAACATGGTGTATGTGCTAACTGCTATGGACGTAACCTGGCATCTGCTAAATTGGTTCAAAAGGGTGAAGCTGTCGGCGTCATCGCTGCACAGTCCATCGGTGAACCTGGTACCCAGCTGACCCTGCGTACCTTCCACCAAGGTGGTAAGGCTTCCAAGGGTTTGGTCGTCAGTAGCACGGAAGCTAAATACGACGGTGTCCTTGAAATTGATGAACTTCGTTCCGTCAATGCAGAAAAAGATGGCGCTAACTATCAAGTCGTCATCGGCCGTTCTGCTGAAATGAAGCTCCACGATGTAAATACCGGCGTTGTCCTCATGACAACCAACATCCCATACGCTGCAAAACTCTATTTCTCTGATGGCGATAAAGTCGTTAAGGGTGATAAGATTTTCGAATGGGACCCATATAATGCATCCATCGTATCTGAATATACCGGTAAGGTGCGTTTCCAGAATGTCATCGAAGGTGTCACCTATCATAGTGAGACCATTGCTGAGACTGGTTTTAGTGAACGCGTCATTATCGAAGGTAGAAAAGGTACAAAGAACCCTCAAATCGAGATTGTCGATGCTAATGATGAGGTCCTCGTAGTCTATGACCTTCCTGTCGATGCTCACGTCGTCGTTGATGAGAACGATGCAGTTAAGGCTGGTGACCAGCTGGTCCGTATCCCACGTAGCGTTTCTGGCGGTGGTGATATCACCGGTGGTCTGCCACGTGTTACCGAACTCTTTGAGGCTCGTAACCCATCAGATCCTGCAGTCGTGTCAGAAATCGATGGTACGGTCCATCTCGAGAAGAAACTGAAACGTGGTAACCGTGAAATCGTCGTTACCTCCAAGATGGGTGACCAAAAGCGTTATCTCGTTCCTACCTCCAAGCAAATTCTGGCTCAGGAGAACGACTACGTCAAAGCTGGTCAGCCTCTGTCAGACGGCGCTATCACCCCAGCTACGATTCTTGCTATCATGGGTCCAATGAAGGTCCAGGAATACATCGTTAACGAAGTCCAGAGCGTTTACCGTTCACAAGGTGTTACGATTAACGACAAGCACTTTGAAGTCATCGTGCGTCAGATGATGCGTAAGGTCGAAATCATGGATCCAGGTGATACCCGCTTCCTTGAAGGTGAACTGGTTAGCAAACTGACCTTCCAAGAAGAAAATGACGATATCTATGGCAAGAAGGTCGTCACCGATCCAGGTGATTCCGAGAACCTCTCCGCTGGCCAGATTGTCAGTGCAATGAAACTGCGTGACGAAAACTCTCTTTTGAAACGTAAAGACTTACGTCAAGTGGAAACCCGTGATGCCCAGCCAGCAACTGCAAGCCAGATTCTGCAAGGTATCACCCGCGCAGCTCTGCAGACCGATAGCTTCATGTCAGCTGCATCCTTCCAGGAAACGACGAAGGTGCTCACTAATGCAGCTATCAGCGCTAAGACTGACTATCTGCTCGGTATGAAGGAAAACGTTATTGTCGGACATAAGATTCCTGCAGGTACCGGTCTCCGCGAATATGAAGACCTTATCGTCTCCTCTCGCGAAGAATACGAAGAACTGAAAGAAAAGGGAGCTCTCCTGAACGACTAAGTTTATTAATACATAAAAGAGGATGATCCATAGGACCATCCTCTTTTTTTCTAACATTAAAAACAACTACTATCATGGAAGACAATAAGAAGAATCAAATCAATATCGAATTATCTGAAGAAATGGCTGAGGGTACCTATTCAAACCTCGCAATTATCACTCATTCTCCTTCAGAATTTATCATTGATTTTGTGAAGATGATGCCAGGTGCTCCAAAGGCAAAGGTGAAATCAAGAATCATCCTGACTCCTCAGCATGCAAAACGTCTCTATAGGGCTCTCGCAGAGAACCTTGGTAAGTATGAGGCAAACTTTGGTGCTATTAAGGAAATAGGCGCTGAGGCATTCCCTCCATTCACAATGAATGGCCCGAAGGCTGAGGCTTAAAATTAAAGATATTGGCAATCAGATTGTTGGGAAATTTTCTGATTTTCTGATTGTAAAGGTTGACGCTTTGATTGTAACGTCGTCTTTCAATCAAGATTCGGTTCTCACATCCTTCATATTGGGCTAAGAAGGTCTGATAGGCATCGATGGCTTTGAGGTCCGGATAGTTTTCGACGGATACTAAAATGTCGTCTACAGCATCGCTGAGCAGCTGCTGCGCTTCATCAAAGCGCAGCAGCTGCTCTTCGTTTTGAGTCCCTGACGTGATAACTGTGGTGGATACGGCTTTGGCACGTTCCGTTACAACGTTCACAAGAGTGCGTTCCTCATAATCGGAATAGGATGAAACCACATCGACCAAGTTCGGGACGAGCTCCAAACGACGCTGATATACGTTTTCGACTTGTGACCATGACTGCCATAGTTGCTCCTCCTCACGAATAATAGAATTATAGGTGAGGGTGCCCCAAAGAATGACACAGCCTACAATGGCAGTCAAAATCCAAATCGTTTTTTTCATGATAGTAGAATTTGTTTCAACTGGAAACTAATTCATTATCGCTTCTTATAAGAACTCCATGTTCTCTTCGGTAGTGTATTTCTCACAATAGTGACAAACCAGTTTGATGGCACCGTTTTCGTCTCTCTTCACGCGGAAACGAGTAGGGACATCGTGCTCTTTGTTTGTGACACAGTTAGGATTGAAGCATTTGACAATCTTTTCAATCTTATCAGGAATCTGAACGCTCTGCTTGCTAACGACTTCGAAATCCTTGATTTCGATGATGGATGCTGTTGGCGCAACTAAGGCAATCTTGTTGATTTCTTCAATGTCGAAGAACTTGTCAGTGATTTTAATGATGCCTTTAGTACCGTATTTTTTACTTTCAAGGTTGGTGCCGAAATAGATGGGTTTGTCAACCTTTTCAAGTCCCAAAATGCGCATGACTTGATAGACTTTGTCAGCTGGTATATGGTCGATTACCGTGCCATTCTCAATGGCCGATACAATCAATTCTTTTCTCTTTTCCATAATTATAAATTATCAATTATTCATTATACATTATTTCAGTCCCAGAATACTGGCGATGAGTGCCTGACGTGCGTACACGCCATTCTGAGCTTGTTGGAAGTAGTAAGCCTTTGGATTGGCATCGACATCGACGTGAATCTCGTTGACACGTGGCAGTGGGTGAAGAACACGGCAATTTGGCTTAGCATTAGCAAGCATGGCATTACGCAGCACGTATGAGTTCTTTACCTTTTCGTACTCTAATGGATCAGGGAAACGCTCGCGCTGAACACGAGTCATGTAGATGATATCGGAATGAGGAATGACATCCTCCAACTCTGTAAACTGTTCGTATTCAAGATGAGCATCTTTGATGTGCTGTTTCACGGTGCGTGGGAGCTTGAGTTCTACAGGGGAGACCAAGTTGAATTTGGCATTGAAGTGACTCATGGCTTCGACGAGGCTGTGGACGGTGCGGCCGTATTTAAGGTCACCGACAAGAGTAATCTCGAGGTTTTCCAGGGTTCCCTGGGTCTTACGGATTGAATAGAGGTCTAACATACACTGCGTAGGATGTTGGTTGGAACCATCACCTGCGTTGATGATTGGCACTTTGGATACTTCTGAAGCAAAACGAGCGGAACCATCAATAGGGTTACGCATTACGATGAGGTCGGCATAGCTGGCTACCATAGTGATGGTGTCGGCTAAGGACTCGCCTTTTTGCAAACTTGTTCCAGAAGTGCTGCTGAAACCTATGACATTACCACCCAAAAGTTGGATGGCTGTCTCAAAACTTAAACGTGTTCTCGTCGAAGGCTCAAAAAACAGCGATGCAATGATACGCCCATTGAGCAAGTTCTGATGAGGATTCTTCTCGAAGTCTTCTGCAATGTCGAGGACATGACAAATCTCTTCTGGTGTGTAGTCGCTGATGGATATCAGGCTACGGTTTTTCAGTGAAATAGACATATACGTATGTTCTTAAGTTTTAGACAAAAAAAAGACGGCTGTAAAACAACCGTCTGTATCTGAAAAATAAAAAATTCAAGGTGCTGGAACCATTTGATTCCTTTTTAACAATGTTATCCGGTGATTCGTGGTACATCATCAAACTGCAAAGGTACGCTTTTTTTGAATAATCCAAGACTTTTTTCTCATTTCTTACATTTTTCGTATCTTTGCAGCAAGAATAATCAAACGAATCATACCATGCTGGAAGAAATACTGAGACAACTTTTTATAAAGGCTTTCAAGAACTTATATGGTCAAGAGCCTCCTGTCCAACAAGTGAATTTTCAAAAGACTCGTCCCGAATTCGAGGGCGATCTCACCATTGTTGTGTTCCCATTTGGAAAGCTTGCGGGTCGTAATCCGGAACAGTTAGCAAACGAAATGGGCGCAGAGATGGTGAAAGAATCACCTATGATTGCCAAATATAGCGTCGTAAAAGGATTCTTGAATCTTTTGATTTCAGATAATTATTGGCTTGATTTCTTCCGCAACAACCACGAGAATCGCATCTATGGTCGTAAAGAGATATCTGGACGCCCCGTTGTCGTCGAGTATTCTTCTCCTAATACCAATAAACCCCTTCATTTAGGTCATATCCGCAACAACCTTCTTGGTTGGAGCGTATCCGAAATCCTGAAAGCAAGTGGTAAAAATGTGGTGCGTGTCAACCTCGTCAACGACAGAGGCATTCATATCTGCAAGAGTATGCTCGCATGGAAACGCTGGGGCAATGGCTGTACTCCGGAATCTACCGGAAAGAAAGGTGACCACCTTATCGGCGATTTCTATGTGCTTTTTGATAAGGAGTTCAAGAAAGAAGTGAAATCCTTGCTCCCTGCCAATTTTGATGAACTGGATGAGAAAGCTCAAGAAGAAGCAAAAGCTCAGGCTGAAGCTGCTTCACCACTCATGCAGGAAGCTCGTGAAATGCTTCGCAAATGGGAAGCTAACGACCCTGAAACCCGTCAACTTTGGGAGATGATGAATCAGTGGGTTTACGACGGCTTTGATGTCACCTACAAACGTTTAGGCGTAAGCTTCGATAAGATTTACTATGAATCACAAACCTACCTTCTCGGTAAGGAACTGGTTCAAGAAGGTCTTGATAAAGGCGCACTCTATCGCCGTGACGATAATTCGGTATGGTGTGACCTCCGTAACGAAGGCCTTGATGAGAAACTTCTTCTCCGCCGTGATGGTACCTCAGTCTATATGACTCAAGACCTCGGCACTGCCCAACTGCGTGTGAAAGAATATAACCCTGAAAAGCTTATCTACGTCGTGGGTAACGAACAAATCTATCACTTCGACGTGTTGAAGCGTGTTTTGGTGCGTCTCGATAGACCATGGGGTAACGACATTGAACATCTGTCATATGGCATGGTTGAACTGCCAAATGGAAAGATGAAGTCCAGAGAAGGTACTGTCGTCGATGCTGATGACCTTATGGATGAAATGGTCAATACCGCAAAAGAAGTCTCCGAAGAACTTGGTAAAGCCAAGGACCTCTCTGCAGAAGATGCCAACAAACTCTATCATACGATTGGATTAGGCGCTCTGAAATATTTCATTCTGAAAGTGGACCCAAAGAAGACCATGCTCTTTAATCCAGCTGAGTCCATCGATTTCAATGGCAATACAGGTCCGTTTGTTCAATACACCCATGCTCGTATCTGCTCCTTGTTACGTAAAGCTGCCGAACAGGGTATCAACTTTACTAATGAAGTGACGGTCGACTCTCTCCAACCTAAGGAGAAAGAGATTATCGTCATGATGTACGGCTGGCCGATGGTGCTGAACAATGCAGCCGAAGGCCGCAGCCCTGCCATGATTGCGAACTTCATCTTCGACCTCGCCAAGGAGTTTAACCAGTTCTATCAAGAATGCAGCATCTTAAAGGAAGAGGATGCCAATCGCCGTATGTTCCGTCTCCAGGTATGTGATATGGTTGCTGCTCTTCTCCGTAACGCTTCTGAACTTCTCGGCATCGGCATGCCTGAGAGAATGTGATTAGTTCTGAGTTATGAACGTTTTCTATCTAAAAGGGGCTCAGGAAGGCATTATGGCGATGCCCGAGGAAGAATCGAAACACTGTGTGAAGGTGCTTCGAATGACCGAAGGTGAACGCTTTTGCGTGACCGACGGGGAAGGCTATCTGTATGATGCAGAACTCGTAGAGGCTTTGCCCAAACGTGCTTCCGTGATGCTGAGCCACAAACGCCCTGGATACGATCATTGGAATTTTCGACTTGAAATAGCTATTGCTCCGACCAAACTCAACGAACGCACTGAGTGGTTTTTGGAAAAAGCTACCGAGATAGGCATCGATAGAATCCGTTTGTTTACCTCTTATCATTCTGAACGTCGTGTCGCCAATGTGGAACGCTTTGAGAAGGTGCTGGTCGCTGCCATGAAACAGTCCATCAAATCAAGACTTCCTCAAATCGACGATGTGATATCCTTCGATAAACTTGTCAAACAACCCTTCGAAGGTAAGAAATACATTGCTTGGATTGATGATAACGTGAAGGAACAGCTTTGTGATTTATATAATAAAGGGGAGAATGCATTGGTGTTGATAGGACCTGAAGGTGACTTTAGCCCCGAAGAAGTTGCTCTTGCTCGTGAGAATGGTTTCATCCCCGTCAGTCTTGGCGATGCACGTCTTAGGACAGAGACGGCTGCCATCGTTGCATGTCATACTATACAGCTCATCAATCAGATGAAATCATGAGAAAACTGATTCTGATAGTACTCGCTGTCTTCCCCTTGTTTTTACAGGCACAACAACTCAATATCGCCCTGTTGAAATATCGTGGGGGAGGGGATTGGTATGGCAATCCAACCTCTTTGCCAAATTTGGTCAAGTTCTGTGATGAGGAAATTGGAACCAATATCAATCCGGAAATTGCCACAGTCGAACCCTCAAGTCCCGATTTGTTCAACTACCCATATGTTTATATGACAGGTCATGGAAATGTCGTTTTTGATGCTGTAGAAGCCAAAAATATCCGTAATTATCTCTTGGCAGGTGGATTCCTCCATATCGATGATAACTATGGTATCCGTCAATATATCGAGCCCCAGATGAAAAAGGTTTTTCCTGAACTGGAGCCTGTGGAGATTCCTTATTCTCATGAAATCTTTAAGGCACCCTATGTGTTCCCTAATGGACTCCCCAAGATTCACGAACATGATGGGAAAGCACCTCAATTATTCGGCTGGTTTTACGAGGGACGTCTAGTCTGTATCTTCTCTTACGAATGTGACCTTGGAGATGGATGGGAAGACCAACGCGTTCACCACGATTCACAAGAGACTCGTGAAAAGGCTTTAAGAATGGGGGCAAATATTCTTAGGTATGTGTTTTGCCACTGATTCTTAGCGAATCAGGACTTCAGCAGCCTTAATGGCTTCAGGGGTGACTTTGTCGTTGGAAAGCATCTTGGCGATTTCCTCAATCCGTTCTTGTTGATTTAGCACCTTGATGTGTGATTGGGTACGCTCTCCCTCGTTATCTTTGTAGATGAAATAATGATGACAAGCCTTGCTTGCAACCTGAGGTAGATGCGTGATGGAAATGAGCTGCAAATCCTTGCCCATCTGTACCATGATGCTGCCAATCTTTGAAGCGACTTCGCCAGATACTCCAGTGTCAATCTCGTCAAAAATAAGTGTAGGGATGTAGTTGTGCTGCGATACAGCACTCTTGATGGATAGCATCAGTCTCGAAAGCTCTCCTCCTGATGCAACCTTGTCGAGGTCTGAGACTTCCATGCCTTTATTGGCTGAAAAGAGGTACCGAATGTCGTCGCACCCAGTAGACGTGAAGGCTTCTAGAGATGTCACTTCCACACGGAACACTGCATAGGGCATGGCAAGTTGATGTGTCAGTTTGGTGACTGCATCGCTGAAAGTGACTGCTGCTTCGGAACGCATCCGATGCAAGGAGTCTGCCATGGCTTTCAGCTGCTTGGTTTCTTCCTTCAGTTGCTTCTTTAAGGTCTCAATATCTTGGTCAATGTTCTCAAAGGCTTCAACCTTGGCTTTTATCGTTTCCCGAAGCTCTATAAGTGACTCGTAATCGTTCACATGGTGCTTCATCATCAGACGACTGATGAGGTCGTATCGTTCTTGTAATTCCTCCAGTGTACTCTCGTCAAACATCGTATCGTCTTTCATCCTGTCAAGGTCGTAGGCAATGTCCTTCAGCTCGATATGAAGGCTGTCGATTCGTTGCTGAATGCCTTCGGTCGATGGAACCAGATGCTCGAGACGCGAAGCGGTAGAGGATAATTCATTCAGCTGCGATAGAATGCTGTTGTCGGAATTTTCGATATAGTTTAATGAATTATACAGAAGTGTTCTTATTTCTTCTGCATTTTCCATTATTTGAAGTTCGTGTTCGAGTTCTTGGTATTCGTTATCCTTGAGTTGGGCTTTGGTGAGTTCGTCGAGTTGAAAGCGCAGGAAGTCGTTTTCAGCGACTTCGTGTTGGGCTTTTTCTGTGAGTTGGTTGAGTTGGTTGCGGGTCTCGTTATAATGTTGGAAGGAAGTCTTGTAGTTTGAAAGGAGGTCGTGGCTTTGGGCTATCTCATCGATAAGATGAAGTTGGAAATTCTTGTCGTTGAGGAGTAGGGAGTCGTGTTGGGAGTGGATGTCGACGAGCATTCTCCCGATTTCTTTTAGGGTTTGAAGGGATACGGGTGTATCGTTGATGAAGGCGCGTGACTTTTTTTGAGGGGTAAGTTCGCGTCGAAGGATACAGATGTCGTCGACATCAATGTCATTGTCGACAAGTGCTTGTGCAAAGAGAGGGTTTTTGTATTGGAATGTTGCCTCAACGATGCATTTTTTTTCGCTATCGTACAGCACTCCAGTGTCGGCACGGTCACCTGTAACGAAACCTAACGCACCGAGAAGGATAGACTTGCCTGCACCGGTTTCACCTGTGATGACGCTAAAACCCTCTTCGAAGTCCACGTCAAGGGCTTCGATAAGGGCATAGTTGCTGATATGGAGATGTTGTAGCATGATGAGTTTATCCCTTCATGCCGCCACCGTTGCCACCTTGCATGATGGCATCATATCGTGTAGACTTGGAAGGGTCGATTTGTTTCATGATATTGGTGGCTTTGGTTTTTTCTTGTTGGGTTCCCTGACTGAAGACGTTGATGATTTCATCGCGTTTTGCTTCGATAATCAGCTGAAGCAGGAAACAGGTAGGGTAGCTGTTATAGATGCTCTGCAGATAATCCAGTGACTTGAGGATGGCGGCACGTCCTTCATCAGGGCGTTCGGCCATCACGTCGAGACCTAAGCGGTGGTATTCGTACATGAACTGACGAAGGGGCTTGTAGCTGTTGTTGTTGAGGTTTTCAGCAAGCCAGTAGCGGTTTTTATTGCCGTCCATCGACTTCCAACCTGGTTGTGAGGAACTCTGAGCGTTGTTCACGACTTGTTGAGCGGCTTCGAGGAAAGGTTGGCCTCCGTAAAGTGAGAAGGTGTCGAAGTCGAGTCCTAAGAACATATAGACGTAGAATGCCAGGGTTGAGGTCAGGTCAGAGATATGCGTATTATTGCTAAAGTCGAGGGGTTGTCCGTCGGTGTAGTCGAAATAGAACTTCGTATCAACGTAGTTAAGGATTGGGGTGGTGTAACTTGCTTTGTAGCAAGGACGACGCAGGGCCATGTTCAGTTCTCCGCTGAATGACTCTGCGCTGGTACGTTCCTTAATGGTGATGGCAATGGAACACTCAATACGTTCGTTGGTCTTGAAGGTGATATTCGTCCACTTCGTGCTGTTAATGAAGTCGTATAAGGCAGTCTGCATATTTTGGAAGACTGTCTTGTCGGTTCCAGACACTTGGTTGGAGTTGATACGGATATCACACTTGAGCTCCTGAGCGCAAGCGGTGTTCCTAATGCCTATTATACAGGCTAATAGGATGAAAGGTAATAAGATTCTTTTCATCTTAACAGCTGTTTTACGTATGAATTATTAGAACTCGTCCTGAGTGCCCTTATGAGGGTTGCGGAAATAGATTTGGTCGTTGAGGAATTCGTGAACGGCAATCAGAGTAGGTTTTGGAAGACGTTCGTAGAATTTAGCGATTTCAATCTGCTCGCGGTTTTCGTAGACCTCTTCAAGACCATCGTTTGCGGTGGCAAATTCTTCGATTTTCTTGCCGATTTCCTCTTTGATTTCAGAGGCAATCTGATTGGCACGAATCGTCATGATGGCAACAGTTTCATAGATATTGCCGGTTCCTTTGTAAAATTGGTCTTTCTGACGGGTAACTACCGTCGTTTCGGTTTTAACTTTCTTGAAATCCATGGTATTATTGTAATTTTTCGATTTTTATTCTTGCTTTTTTAGCGATAGCTTCAACATCTTTTAAGTGTTTGCTTTCGGGGAAGAGATAGCTGAGTGTGTTGTAGCGTTCAATACAAGCTTCGTAACGCTCTTTCTGCTTCTCAGGAACACTGTTCTCGGCATAGTCGTAGTAGGTTTTGATCATATCGGTCAGAACCTCTTCTCTGTGCTTGGTGGTTGGATACTTCTTCAGCAGATTCTCAAAACAGGTGATGGCTGCGTTGTAATTCTCCATTTTGTAGAAAAGAAGACAGATGTTATAGTCTTTCTCTTCAAGTTTCTCATTCAAGTCGTTGAGCAACTCATTGGCACGGTCAAGACTGTCGCTTGCAGGATAGTGCTCGATGAAGGACTGAAGCTGTTCGATGGCAGTATACGTGGTACGTTGATCAAGACTTGAGATGGGGGAAAGGAGATAGCTGCAATATGCATTCATGAAAGAGGCTTTCTCTGCATCGATAGAGAAGGGGTAGCTCTGTGAGAATTTGTTGAAGTAGTAGCCTGCAATGTCGTAATCTTCCAACATGTAATAGCACATGGCGGTGCGAAAACTCACATTCTCACCTTTCGGGGTGCTGCGGAATGAAGCCTGCAGCAGGTCGAAAAGCTGAAGAGCTTTGTTGTAGTCCTTCCGGTCATAATAGTCCATGGCAACTTCGTATTTCATATCGTTGTCGGTGCTTTTAATGACACGGTTGAACTCGTTGCATGAGCTGAGTCCTATTCCACAAAGGAGAATGCCGATGATTAGGCTGTGATAATTCATGCTGCAAAAATAACGAATTTTATTTTTAGAGGGTTGTGTGTTATTTAATTAATTTATTCTACAACGATTTTAATGACTTCGGTCTCTCTTTCGTTGGAGAGATAGAGCATATAGATGCCCTGAGCCAGGCTTTGGGACAACATCATATCGTGATGGGTTTCTCCGTGTGCGATGGCTTGACCGAGACTGTTGACGAGGGTGTAGTGGACCTGGTTTCCGACACCCTTGATATAAATCTGTCCGTTACTTGGGTTAGGATAGACTTTGATAGTTTGGAGTTCATTGTCTTCCACGTTGAGGTCGCGGATGTCAACGAAAATGCTTGCGCTGATGCTATTGCCATCCCCATCGGTGACAGTGACTGTGTATTCGGTTGGCAGTGCAGGCGTGGCAACAGGATTTGCTATAGTAGGGTCATTGAGGCTTTCAGCTGGCTCCCAGCTGTAGGTGTAGTCTTCGGCGCCTCCGGTTGCGATAACATGCAGCTGACTGCTTTCGCCTTCGTTGATGATGTCAGGGTCGGCGGTGACTTCAATGGCCAATGGGTTGGCGTAGACACAACGAATTGCGGCTTCCCATCCAGCATAGGTGAGACTGTAGTCGGATTGGAAGCGGAAGGTCAGAGCGCCTTCGGCATTCGTGGCGGTCACAGTGCCTGGACTGTCGGAACCGGAATATGTTCCAATAGGTTGAGATGAGGTGTTGCTGCCATCGTAGATATATAATTTGTCGTAACCAGATTCGGTGTTGAACGATAAGAACTCAACTTGGATGCTGCGACCAGGACCTGAAGGTAAGAAGGTCATCGTGTAGTCCTTGTTGCTGCCATAGTTATTGTTGGCACCACCATCGTCGTAGAAGATGGCACTGCAGGTGCTGATGGTGGTGTTTGACATATTGTACTGTTCAGAGACAGTGATGTAGTCGGTCTTGGTGATGGTTTCGGTTTGACCGTCGCTGTTGGTGACGCTGAGGGTGACATCGAAGCTTCCGGTGGCATTATAAACCACAGTTGGATTTTGTTCATTGGAGGTAGTTGGTTGACCGCCTTCGAAAGTCCAGGACCAGTTGGTCAGATGTGCGCCCCATGATGCGTCGGTGAAGTTGACGGAACCTCCGATAGCTACGGCAGTGGCACTTGCATTGAAGTCAGGGATGATGCCTTCGCCGGCTTCTAATTGAACGTCTTGGATGACAGCTTCGCCATTGACGACGGTGACGCTGATAGTCTGTGGGTAATAACCGCTGCAGGCATAGGTGACGTTGTAGGTGCCAGCCAAGATTGGACGATGGTAGTCGCCAGCTTCGTGTGTGGTGACGAAGGAGTTGTGATGGTCGTGATTCTCAATAGTGACGGTAACTCCTTGAAGAGCTTCGCCTGTGGCAGCGTCGGTGACGGTGCCATGGATGCCGTTGAGGCATTGCTCCATGTATGCTAACATGCTGTTGTGGTTGTAATTCCAGAAGTTAGGCATCTGGGAAGCATTTGGCATCTTGGAGTTGGAGCATTCGATGCAGACTTCACGGCATTGCTGATAGTAGTTCATATAGTCCTGACGGCCGCCGCCAATCATATACCAATCGCATCCACGGGTGATGCCATTGTCGAAATCACTCATGTAATTGGAGTTCACAAGGTGGGTGAGGTCGGCGTATTCGTGACAGACCATCTGCCACCATTCGTCGTCGGCACAATGTGGACGATAGTTATCCCAAGGGAAGTTCATCACCTCGGAGCCGCCGTGGTAGTTGGCACCCATGGTGAAGAGGTATTCTTCGGCTAATTCCATCATCCATGTTGCCTCGTCTTCATAAGATGATGCACCATTCGGGTGAGGACCATCCACAAAGTCAGGGAAGGAACGGTTTAAATCAATGCCGTGAGAGTTTTCACGTGTAGCCCCATTCATGGAGTTGTTGCCGCCATGATAAGTCCCGTCAGGGTTGGCATCGGGACAGATGAAGATATCCAGGTTGTTGACCAGATTGAGGATACGGTCGTCGTTGCTAGTGCAGAGTTCGTCGATGAGACGGAGCATCAGCATCATTCCAGTTACTTCGTCACCGTGCATGGTGGAAGTGTATAAGAAACGAGGTTTGCCCTCGGTTTGGCCATTGTTGATGCGGCAGAACATAATCTTACGTCCTGAGGCCAGAGTGCCGAGTTCCATAT
>X415_White_Rhinoceros__coassemble_149_pt1 | contig 19799 bp, 15 predicted proteins | sample X415_White_Rhinoceros__metabat2_low_PE_005 | metagenome-assembled genome bin X415_White_Rhinoceros
TTTGGAGGCCCACACAATTGAGCATGCCCGAAGCCGTCTCAGCCATGCGTGGATAAGGATTGCCCTGACGGGGATGTAACGTGGTACCCTTGACGATGATGCCGCCTAACTCGGCCAAGTCGACGAAATCAGTATATTCTTCACCATAGCCAAAAGTACCCGAAGCCGTCATGACCGGGTTACGAAGCACTAAGCCTTTCCCTAAATCTATCGTAGTGTTTACCATTTCAATCTCCTTTCATTAAAAACAGGACCTTCTTTACAGACGCACAGGTTGCCATCGACCGTGTCTTCCACACAGCAGAGGCAGGCACCGAGACCGCATGCCATCTTATTGTCAATCGACACCTCACACCACCAGCCTCTCTCGCGAGCCAGTTTCACCACGGCACGTTCCATTCCGCGGGAGCCACAGACGTAGACCTTGTCAAACTCACGTTGCAAGACACTATGTTGGGTGATGAGGCCTTTCTCTCCCAGCGAGCCGTCCTCCATGATGACACAGAGTTCGCCAAGAGGTTCATAGGTCTCGAGACGCACCAAATCAGATGCTTTCTTACCGCCGAAGAGGAAGGTTGGACGAAGGCCCATGGCATTCACCTCCTTGGCCAGCTGATACATCGGAGCTATACCCATTCCTCCTGCCACAAGCAGCACACGTTCTTCACGATGTTCTGGCAGGGTAAAGCCATTCCCTAAAGGCAAAAGCATGTTGATGGTACTACCCACTGGCAAAGCAGTCAAAGTACGCGTCCCCTCTCCCACCTTGGCGATGAGCAACTCGACCGAGTTTTGCTCCTTATCAACGGAATGGATGGATATTGGGCGACGCAGATAGGTCTTTTGAGAGCCATCGACACGCATCTGGAGAAACTGTCCCGGTCGAATCTCCGGCAAGGCTGAAGGCGACTGAAGTCTCAGCCAAGCCACAGGACCATAGTCTTGTTTCTCTATAAGGGTAAAGTCAAGAATCTGTTTCATGGTGTTGTGAATTAGGCGGTAAAAATACATAAAAAAAGCTGCCGAAGCAGCTTCCTTATTTCTTTTTTTGTTTGTCTTTACTCTGCCTTTTCTTCAGTTTCAGCAGCAGGAGTCTCTTCTTCAGTGAAATCAAGAAGATTCTTGTCCATCAGAAGCTGATACCAAGCAAAGACCTTCTTCATATCGGAAGTATAGACAGCGTCTTCATCATAGTCAGGCATGACAGCCTTGAACTTAGCACGCATCTCATCATTGCCAGCCTTCTTGTAATCGAAGTCGACTTTCTCGCCCATCACTTCGTGAATGCTCTTGAACACGTCCTTCAGAGGTTTGTCCTCGTCAACGGAGAAGATTGAAATCTCTTCAAGAGAACTCATGCGGTCACGAGCAAAAGCAGGGATAGCCTTGCCATCAATTAAAGATTCAAGAATGATACGTCCAACAGCCTGGGACTTCACTACGAACAGTCCAGGTTTTCCAGATATGGTGATAATCTTAGTTAAATCCATCTTCTAATTTGTTTACTGATTTATTTGAGCCGGCAAAAGTACAAAAAAAATCATTCAGCAATCAACATACATCATCATAATTAATGCTACTGTATATCAGAAAATCTTGGTATCTTTGCGGCAATAATTCATCATTTTTAAACTTAAAAAGACATAACTATGACAACGACAGGCTGTTGGATTCTCATCATTCTGATTGGAGTATTAGGATATTTCGTGCAATGGCGCCTCAAATCAGTATTCAATAAATATAGTAAGGTGTTATCACCTGGTGGACTAACGGGCGCACAAATCGCCCAGAAGATGCTCAACGACAATGGCATCTACGATGTAAAAATCACCTGTATCGCTGGAGAACTCACCGACCATTACGACCCCACCAAGAAGACCGTGAACCTGAGTCAGGACGTATACAACACGAACAGTGTCTCGGCTGCTGCCGTAGCGGCTCATGAATGCGGACACGCTGTTCAGCACAAGATGGCCTATGGTCCTCTCAAACTGCGTTCCTCATTGGTTCCAGTCGTAAACATCTCTTCAAAGCTTTCCATGATAGTCATTCTGGTGGGCATTGCTATTATCAACATCTTCCCTGCCCTCTTCTGGCTTGGCATTGCCATGTTTGCCATGGTATTCCTCTTCAGCATGGTGACCTTACCTGTTGAGTTCAACGCATCCCGTCGTGCCTTGGCATGGCTGCAGTCATCCAACTCATTGAGCGAGGCAGAAGTCGGACAGGCAAGGGAAGCTCTTAGCTGGGCAGCCAGCACCTATGTCGTTGCTGCTCTCTCATCGTTAGCCACCTTAATATATTATATTGTCATCGGCACAAGCCGTAGAAACTAATGGAAGAATCCATCATCATCCGCGGTGCCACCGAGAACAACCTCAAGAACGTCACCGTAGCTATTCCCAAACACCAAATCACTGTTGTCACCGGCATCAGCGGCTCCGGGAAGTCATCGCTCGTGCTCGACACCATCGCCGCAAAGTCACGTCGCGAACTTAACGACACCTTCCCATCGTTCGTCCAACAATATCTTCCCAAATATGGTCGTCCCCATGTGGAAGAAATCGACAATCTCCCCATTGCCATCGTCATCGAACAACGCAAGCCCGCCAACAACTCTCGTTCAACAGTAGGTACCTACACCGACATCTATTCCTTGCTGCGTCTGATGTTTTCGCGCATCGGACAGCCCTTCGTGGGCTATTCCGACATCTTCTCCTTCAACCACCCCATGGGCAGCTGTCCCCGCTGTGCAGGATTAGGTGAGATACGCGAACTCGACATCCATAAACTCGTCGATTTCGACAAGTCACTCAACGACGAAGACACCATACACTATATCGCTTTCGGTAAAGGCGGATGGCGCTGGATTCGTTATGCCCATAGCGGACTGTTTGATTTAGACAAGAAGATTAAAGATTATTCACCAGAAGAGTTGGATTTATTTCTCAACTCTCCTCAAATAAAATTAAAGAACCCTCCCAAGAACTGGCCTAAGACTGCCAAGTATGAGGGTCTGATTCCCAGGATGTACCGAAGCATCATCAACTCCGAAGAGGGACTGCTTCACGCATCCGTCCTAAACCCGATGCTCACCATGGGCACCTGTCCCGACTGTAAAGGCACTCGATTGAACGACAAGATTTTATCGTGTAAGATTAAAGGGCTGAACATTGCAGAAGTGACTGCCATGAGCATATCAGAATGCCGTCAATGGATGGAAGGCATCGACAATCCGATGGCTGCCGACATCAGGCATGCCACCCTTGAACGGTTATCAGCACTCGAAGAGATTGGGTTAGGATATCTCACTCTCGACCGTTCCATCGGCACCTTATCGGGAGGTGAGGCTCAGCGTTGCAAGATTGCCAAATACATCAACTCTTCCTTGAGCGATGTGCTCTATATCCTCGACGAACCCAGTGTGGGTCTACATAACCACGACATCCTGCTCATGCAGGAATCCGTGAAGAAGCTGAAACGTCACGGCAACACCGTCATCCTGGTAGAGCATCATAAAGATATGATTAAGATTGCCGACCATATCATCGACATGGGTCCGGGTGCAGGTGCCAACGGAGGCGAGATTCTCTTTGAAGGCAGCTATCCTGAGCTGTTGGCCAGTCACACCTTGACAGGCGACATGCTCAGCGCAGAGAACCAACTCAAAGACAAGGTGCGTCAGCCCAAAGACTACTTTCACTTAGAACATGCAACGCTGCACAATATCAAGGATTTAACCATCGACTTGCCTATGGGAGTCATGTGTGGTATTGTCGGTGTGGCCGGTTCAGGAAAGAGCTCTTTGATGGAGTGTTTCCGAAACGCATGGAACCGCCAGGAAGAAATCGTCTACATCAGTCAGAAGAACATCGGCATCAGTCTCCGTTCCACTCCTGCCACGTATCTGGATGTGAGCGATGACATACGGAAGCTCTTCGCCAAGCACAACAAGGTGAAGATGGATTTGTTCTCCTTCAACGGCAAGGGAGCCTGTCCCGTTTGTCAAGGCAAAGGCGTCATTATCAGTGATATGGCCTTTATGGATTCCATTGAGACCGTTTGTGAGGCATGTGGTGGATTAAGGTATTCGAATGAGGTACTTGATTATAAGCTCAACGATATGAACATCGCTGAGGTGATGGACCTCACTGCGGAGAAAGCCTGTGAGATGTTTGCCGGGACGGTCATCGCAGAGAAGTTAGAGCCTTTGCTGAAGGTAGGATTAGGCTATATCCATCTGAATCAATCGCTTTCTACCCTATCGGGCGGTGAGTTACAGCGCATCAAGTTAGCATCGTATCTTCGCAACACGGGTAAGATTTTCATCTTGGACGAGCCATCGGATGGATTGCATCTCAAGGACATTAGTCGTATCTTGGAACTTTTCGACAGCATGGTTGAGGCGGGCAACACCATCTTCCTCATCGAACACAACTTAGAGATGCTGAAGGCCTGTGACTACGCCATCGAGTTAGGACCACAAGGCGGCAACATGGGTGGCCGGGTGCTGTTCAGCGGCACACCTAAGGAGATGACTCATTGCTCTCAATCTATTACAGGACCTTATCTTAACGAACATTAACCATGCTAAAAAACATTCTTTTAGTAGGACTCGGTGGTGCTGCCGGCAGTATCCTTAGATATTTAGCGACTATTTTGGGACAAGCCGTTAATTGGTCGTCATGGGTCGCTACCCTAAGCGTCAACGCTATCGGTTCGTTTCTAATCGGACTTTTGATGTCGACATGTGTCAGTGGCGACTGGCGATTGATGCTGGTCGTTGGGCTCTGCGGAGGCTTCACCACCTACTCCACATTCTCGGCTCAGTCTCTCGAGATGTTACGAAGTGGCAATTTTCTCGGTTCGATAGCCTATATCCTCGGCACCCTACTCCTCTGTCTCGTCTGTGTATGGGCTGGAGTGTTCGTAGGGAACAAGTGATTTCTAAAAAAATCAAAACAACTTTCCAATCTTTATTGATTGATATTGAATGAACTATATCATAGTATTGATTCTATCAATATCGATATGGAAGATTTCAATTTTTATATTGATTTTCTCAATCTAGACATTGAATATTTCAATACTAATTGTAATTTTGCACGCACAATTTGTTTTAATCAAAGGGAACAAAGCTATCATTTCAATTATTATATTAAAATAAATACAATATGATTGTATAAGAACACACTTTAATCATTATATTTTTCAGAGTTATGACAAGATGTATTTTCTTTAGAGGACAGAGTCCTCGTATTTTAAGCAAGTACATGCTCATAAGGCTCTCTTTCCTGTTCTTACTCTTACTAAACTTCACTTGCAGTTTGCATGCCCAACAAGGCACAAACGACTATTGTATTTTTTATTACGACAACAACTTCTGTTGTGTGAGTGGAAACGATTTGCTTGGCAGATCCGACCTCGAGCCAAGTGTCTGTCTCTTTTTCCGAACTCCAGCCGAGAACGGATTCTACATCACGACCACTGAAGCTGATGCTGCCCAGCGTAAGTATTTCTATTACGATGCTATCTTTGGGACCATGGAGCTCGGCAATGCCAGTAATGCCACGACATTCACCATTGATGGCAACAAGTTGAAAGATGCCGATGGCAACTGCCTCTATTTTTACAATAGCCATTGGACCATGACGAGTTCAAGCAAAAGCTCGTATTATTCGGTTGCCAAGACCGAAAAGCCTTTATCTACCGACAATCCTATCATTGATGGTATTGACAATCTGAATCACATCCGCACGTATTCATATGGTGGTTCCGGAGCCAAATACCAGTGTGCCTTTGACAAATGGAAGACCGAGAAGATTGGATTGAAGAGCTACACTGTCTACACCGACCCACGTGATTTCAGTTCGAATTCCGACCACTCCAACGCCGACATCACCTACAGCTGGTCACTGAGCGGCATCGACCCTCAGTATGCTGTCGTAAACACCACAGGCGACAACGGAGAAATCGGCATCGTCCATTATTTACAGTCGGTTAGCGAGACTACCACTGCTACCTTGACCCTTACAGCATCTGCTACAGGCGGTTGGCCTGTCGCTCCTGCGAATGCCACATTGGTCACAACCAAACAGATTACTTTTGAACCCATCAACTCAAGCAACACCACGACGGAGTATTGCGTGCTCTTCAACGATGGCTGGTTCCTCAGTCACGAAGGAAGTGACAACAGCGAGATGGCCGCCCGTGAGGTATTTAACCCCAAGACTTGTGTGTTCCAAAGAACCGGTACCGACCAACAAATCGACAACACCATCAAGACCGTGTTCAATGGTACCGTCAACTATCTCTATCACAGCACAAACAACAACACGAATCTGTCGCTTAACGCCAACAGCAGTTCTTTCTTCTATGTAGACCCCAACTACAATGGCAACTCCGACTGGGTATGTTCCACGAACGCTCCCGATGCATTGGGTTATTGCTGGAGAGTGAACTATAACAACATCAGCAACTGGTGGGACCTGAACAGATGTTATTCCGCCCACCCCTATCACCCTATCGAAGGTCTCGATTTCCCATCCGAGGAGATACTCCCTGAAATCACTGATGGCGAAACCGTCATCTTTGACACCGGCGAACACGCCTACGAAGGCAGCGAAGCTCTCTATCGCTCTCCTTATATAAAATGGCTGGGGTCCTATGACTTAGACCCTGTCAGTCATGCTAGTGAGCGTTTCGACATCTGGGGCATCCTTTCGAATGCCACCACCGGCGACCCACTTCCAAACAACACGCTGGAGAACGCAGTCATCGACCATTATGGTTGGAGTCTGACCAAAGCAGATGGAAGTGATTTCTCAGGTTACGCTACCGTCGACGCCAGCACTGGCATCATCAACTACAGTCACTCCGTGATGCGTAACACCCATGCTACATTGAGACTTACCGCCTATGTACAAGAAGGAAGTGGACAGCCTAAAGCCGCTGCCAACGTCACACTCTATACGGAAATGGATATCCTCTTCGTGCCTTACGAGTTCACCAACGAAGGCGATGGCTCTGCCAATAATCCTTTTGTCATCCACAACGAAGAAGAACTTATCGCCGTACGTGACATGAACAATGCCGGTGTCGACTTTACCGACACCTACTTCGTGCTCGACGACGACATCAGTCTCGCTGATGAAGAAAACTGGGAACCCATCGGCAACGAAGACCATCCATTCCACGGTCATTTCGACGGTGACGGTCATGCCATTACCGACATGACTATCAATACCGAAGATGACAATGCAGGATTCTTCGGCTATGTGACTGACGGCGAAATCTCCAACCTTGGTGTCACCGATTCCGACATCCATTCCGATGGCTCCAACGTGGGTGCCATCTGCGGTTATGCCGAAAACACCACCTTCACCTATTGCTACAACAACGCTGATGTCGAGGGCGAAGAAAACGTAGGAGGCATCTGCGGTTATGACAAAGGATGTTTTTTCGAGGGCTGCGTCAACACAGGTGATGTCACCGGTGAAGATTATGTCGGCGGCATTAGCGGACACTCCTATTTCAGCACAGTGACTGACTCCTACAATGCCGGCCATATCGACGGCGACCATGCAGGCGGTATCGGTTATATGCAAGGCACCAACACCATCAGCGGATGTATCAACGCGGGCAGTGTCACGGGTGATGACTCAGGTCCCATCTACGCAGGTGCTTCTAGCAATTACAGCAACAACTACTACGACGTTCAGATGTGTCCTAACGAAAATGTTCAGGAAGGTGTAACCGGATTGCTGACCACTCAGATGACCGGTTCAGCATTGGAAGAAGCATTAGGCGATGGCTGGACCTTTACGGATGGGATGTATCCTCGTCCATCCGACATCGCCCACACCCCCACTGTCATTGCCGCATCGACACCTATCTGGCTGGATTTCGAAGATGAAGAAAACTACGAGACCATCATCGATGTCAACACCCCATTCATGGTCCAGAACGATGACAATCTCAACGTCACCTGGGTGCACTATGGCACAGGCACCGCTCTCGATTGCAGCGATATCGAAAACGGATTTGTCTCACTGGCTGCATTAGGTTATGATACGATAGCCTGCTATATTAACGATGAACTTTATAAGCTCATCCCTATCGTAGTCAACAACACCGGCTCTTTCTATCGCTTCACTGGCGATGGCGACAATGACAACTGGTCGAACCCAATTAACTGGTCAGGTGACCATGAAGATGAGCCTGACGACAATGACATCGTAATCATTGAAGATGACTGTGTTCTTGACGTTGACGTCACTGTTGGGAAAATCATCATCGACGACCCTGATGTCACCATCATCGTTCCAGATGGTGTGATTCTGGATGCCAACGACATCGACAACAACAATCCAGACCAGTTAATCATTGAAGACGGCGGTCAAGTTTACACCGACAGCGACGACACCTACGCCACCTTCCATATCACCATCGAAAAATATACAGAACAGACCAATGGATGGTATACCATTGCTTCTCCTATGGATGAGCCTCTGGTGCAAAACCTCAAGGCCAATGCTTTTGACATCTATTCATATGATGAAGACAACGACCAAAAGGAATGGCAGAATCTCAGGTCGGAAGACATTGTCATCGCTACTGGAGTCGGCTATCTCTATGCCAACAGCGCTGCCACCGGTGAAGGAAGCACCGATTTAATCTTCAAGGGTATCCTCACTTCTGACAGAGCAACGACTCAGATAGCTTTAAGCTTTGCCGCCACCTATGAGCCTATCAAAGGCTATAACCTGATTGGCAATCCTCATGCTCACGACATCCACATCAGCGACGTGAAGATTGGTGAAAACGCTGTAACCGAATACTACCGTCTCGTCAATGGCTCTGTTTTAATACAGTATACAACGGAACCAATCCACGCCGGTGAAGGCTTCTTCATCAAAGCAACCGATAATGGTCAAAATGCCACCATCAGCTTAGAATAACAGTTTTAGAGACTCTGTCTCAACTCCATAAAGAGGGCGACTAAAGCAGTCACCCTCTTTTTTATTTTTAAATATTTGTTGTTTGGAATTCTTCCAAAAACAAACACTTTTTTTCCTTACATTTGCAGATTCATTAATTAATGACCTGTCAAATGAAGAAATTCCTCAGATTGGGGCTTTTATGTTTTGCGTTAATGGTCTTGGGAAGACTGTCAGCACAGACTGAAGTCCATGCCCTCGTCACCTTCAACAGCGGCACAACCCAAGATTATGTCCTCGATGAAAGCTGTCAGATATCCTTCGGGAACGAAGACTATCTCACCATCATACGCCCCGACTGCAAAGAAGCCATCCAAATCGCCTTCGATGACATCCGAAAAATCACCTTCGAAGACACCTGGAGCAACAGCGAAAACAACTCGCAGCTCAGCATCTTACCCAACCCTGTAGAGAATCATTTCTTCATCAATGGGATGACAGAACCTACCGTGATGAGTATCTACTCCATCGACGGACGCTTGGTTCATCATTGCACTGTTGAAAACGGCCAGCTTGTCGATACCTCAGACCTCGACGCAGGACTTTATCTCGTTCATATCGGAAGTCAAATCCTTAAAATGATGAAGCTATGAAAAAGATTTTGACTATCCTGGCTTGTCTCGTCATGGTTTTATCTGTTCAAGCCCAGCAGCAGGAGCAGATTTATATCCACAGCAACGGCAGCGTCATCTATCAGAACGGGACCTCTAACCTCGTGAACATGCTGTTCAACGACCACTCCACCATGGTCAACACGGCCACCAGTGTCAACACTTTCGATATCTCGGCCATCGACAGCATCACCTTCGGCAAGCAGGAGCTGCCACCTCCCGGCGACGTGGTCAGCATCATCTTCAATGGAAATGACGTTCAAATCGACAATCCATACAGCAGTGCAGGCGTTATCGTGACACACAACAATGCCGATGTCACCATCACCTCCACCTTATCAGCTGTCGTGTACCGTCTTTCCGGTGCATCCCAAAACGGTTCTGTATCCATCAACAGTAATGACGACTTCACCCTTCAACTCTATGATGTCAACCTGAGCAGCACCACGAAGGCAGCCATCGACATCACCACTGAAGTCGACGCAGAAGTCATCTTGACTGGCGAGTCCTCTCTCTCCGACGCCGCCGATGGTGAGCAAAAAGGAGCATTCTGTTCAGCAGGCTCCTTGACTTTCATCCAGGACTTTGGCACGCTCAACATCCACGGCAACAAGAAACACGGCATCAACACCGAGGGTGCTATCACACTCGGCATAGGAAATATCAACATCATCAGTGCCGACAACGACGGCATACACTGTCGTTCTTTCGCACAGGCGGGCGGCTCGCTCGTCATCACCGAAACGGGTTCGGATGGCATCGACTGTTCCGATAACTTCAGTCTTGTTGCCGGCGAGTTGCGTATCAACACGGCAGCAGAAGACATCAATGCCATCAAGGCAGACTATATCAACATCACAGACGGCATCCTCGACATCGAGCACTCCGGTGACGTGTCGAAGGGTCTCAAGGCCGACAGTATTGCCATCAGTGGAGGCGACATCACCATCGTTGCTTCGGGCAGCACCATCTTAACGAATGAAAACGGACAGCAGGTCCCATCCTACTGCACTGCCATGAAGGCTAAGGACCGCATCGCTATCAGCGGGGGAACGTTCAACATCACCTTGCCTACCAGCAACCATGGTGGCAAGAGTATCAGCAGCGACGGCAGTCTGAGCATCACGGGAGGCGACTTCACCATCCTCACCCAGGGCGATGGCGAAGTATATGTTGTAAGTGGCAGTACGAAAGACAGTTACACATCCTCTTGTCTCAAGAGTGAAGGTCCCATGGAAATCCTTGCGGGCACTCTCTCTTTGACTAGTACGGGACGCGGAGCAAAAGGCATCAGTTCGAGCAGTACTCTTGTCATAGGTCTTGAAGGAGCTAACGATGAAGACCTCATCCTCGATGTCACCACTAGTGGAGAGCGTCTCACCATCACAGCAGGTGGAGGCGGTCCTTGGGGTGGAGGCGGCGATTATGCCAACCCAAAGGCTATCAAAGCCATGAGCAACCTCACCATCAACAGTGGCACCATCACCGTCAACTGTACCCAGACTCAGAACGAAGGTGGAGAATGTATCGAGAGCAAAGATAAAATCACCATTAACGGTGGTATCATTGAAGCATATTCCAGAAAAGACGACGCTGTCAATGCAGCCCATAACATCACCTTCAACGGCGGCACCTATTATGCTCATAGCGATGGCAACGACGGTACCGATTCGAATGGCACCTTCGAATTCAACGGAGGTTTTCTCATCAGCGCAGGTGCCCGTTCCCCTGAAGAAGGCTTCGACTGCGACAACAACCAGTTCAAGGTCACAGGCGGCACCTTTGTCGGTACAGGCGGCGGCACTTCCAACCCTACTCAAAATGTTTGCACACAACCCACACTCAAGCTTAATACACAACCCGGCTATGCTATCCAAGTCATCGCCAGTGACGGAGAAGTCATCGTCACCTTCCAGTGTCCAGAATTCACTGGTGGTGGAGGTGGTTTCCCTGGTTGGGGCAACAGCATGGTCATGCTCTTCAGTGACCCACGACTCCAGACTGGACAGTCTTACACTGTAAAATACGGAGGCACCATCACAGGCGGCACTAACATCAACGGCTATGTCACCGGTAACGACGTCATCTACAGCGGTGGCGACACCACCACAGCCAACATCAACTCCATGCTCACTACCGTCTCAGCCGGCGGCAACGGAGGATGGTAAGAAGTTAGAAGTTAGGAGTTAGGAGTTAGAAGTTAGGAGTTAGAAGTTAGGAGTTGTGTTCGTCATTGCGAGGCCCATGTGAGTTTGATAAACAGAGACTTAAGGGGCCGAAGCAACCTTTAGCTCATCGAAGCGAAGCGAGATAATCCAGTTAGAGAGTTTAGGAGCGAGAAATTAGAACTTAGAAATTAGAAATTAAATAAACAAATAAACCATGATAAACTACAAAGACCTTGGGCTCGTGAACACCCGCGCAATGTTCGCAAAAGCAGTGAATGGCGGCTATGCCATCCCAGCATTCAATTTCAACAACATGGAACAACTGCAGGCCATCGTTCTGGCTGCCGTCGAAACCAAGTCACCTGTCATCCTTCAAGTGTCGAAAGGTGCCCGTAACTACGCCAACCAGACCATGTTACGTTACATGGCAGAAGGTGCAGTAGGTTATGCCAAGGAACTGGGTTGCGCCCATCCTGAGATTGTGCTTCACCTCGACCACGGCGACAGCTTCGAACTCTGCAAGTCGTGCATCGACATGGGCTTCTCGTCCGTGATGATTGACGGTTCCGCCTTGTCATATGATGATAACGTAGCCCTGACCAAGCGTGTCGTGGAATATGCACATCAGTATGATGTCACCGTTGAAGGAGAACTTGGCGTGTTGGCAGGTGTTGAAGACGAAGTGTCGGCAGCCGAGAGCCACTATACCAAGCCAGAGGAAGTCATCGACTTCGTCACCAAGACTGGCGTTGACTCCTTGGCTATCAGCATCGGCACCTCACACGGAGCTTTCAAGTTCACTCCAGAGCAGTGCACCGTCGACCCTGAGACCGGTCGTCTCCTCCCTCCTCCACTGGCATTCGATGTGCTCGAAGCCATCGAGAAGAAACTGCCTGGCTTCCCTATCGTGCTCCACGGCTCCTCATCCGTGCCTCAGGAAGAAGTCGACACCATCAACAACTATGGTGGCAGCTTGAAAGCAGCCGTCGGCATCCCAGAGGAACAGCTTCGTAAGGCCGCTAAGTCAGCCGTTTGCAAAATCAACATCGACTCCGACAGCCGTCTCGCCATGACCGCAGCCGTCCGTAAGGCCCTCAGCGAGAAGCCATCCGAATTCGACCCTCGTAAATACCTCGGTCCAGCCCGCGACAACATGAAGAAACTCTATATCCATAAGATTGTCAACGTGCTGGGTTCAAACGATAAACTCCTGGAAAACGATTGATAACAGATTGTCACATATAGCGTCTCAAGCATGAACAGGTCCCTAGCACTGCTGATAGCTTTTAGCATAATCAGTGTCTTTTGTAAAGCACAGAGTCAACCTCCATTTCGGGGCGTGACAGCCTATGCCTGCGTGACCAACGTCAACACCGAACAGATTCATTTCTCCTATTTTGATGTCGACTCACCTCGCAACCAGACGGTCATCAACGGTCTGGACCTTTATGGTGGCATCTACTATAACGGTTTTCTCTACGCTTACGAAATCTATCCCGAAGGTGACTTCCCCTATTTCAACCGAATCGACTACACGACCGGCGAATGCCTCTGGTGGGAATATTCACCTCAGATTATGAACGAGATGACCTTCGACTACACCACCATGACATGCTACGGCACCTACAACAACAAGCTGTATACCGTCAACATGTCGAATGGCGACCCGACCGAGATTGGTGCCTTCCCGACATCCGACCCCATCTATGTCCTTGCCTGCCATCCCAACGGCACCCTCTATGCCATCAGCGGAGGCGAAAACAGTGCTCTTTACATCGTCAACAAAAACAACGCTAACCTTACGTATATCGGTCGCACCGGCATCGACGAGGACTACACCATCCTGTACCTTCAGACGGGCACCTTCGACTACGAGACCGAGACCCTATACTGGGCTGGCTATGAGACTGATACCTACATCTATATGTACGACGACAGCAGCTTCAGCACCGTAGACCTCGAGACGGGACAACGTACCGTCCTCGCCTGGAATGTCGACTCCCAACTCTGTCTCACCATACCTTTCGACGACTCAGCCCTTCTCCCTAAAGGCAGCCAGCTCACAGGAGAATACATCATGGTGAATCCCGAGCATTTCGGAGCCCAACTCAGCTGGAACTTCGAAGCACAGAATTGCATCACCGAGTATCATATCTACAAGAGCAGCACTCCTTCCGATTTTGAATATCTCGGTTCCTGTGGTAAAGACCTCACTTCCTACACCGATGTCACCGGAGCAGGAAATGCCTATTACCAAGTCAGAGCCGTCTACAACAACGGTCTGGAATCAGAGCCCTTCACCACCCCCGACGGCAGCGACTATGTATGCGTCAACATCACCAATCTCGACGAAGAACTCACCCTCGAGCCCACCCTCTACCCTAACCCTGCACAAAACACGGTTCAAATATCAAATATAGTAGTTAAATCAATAGTAATATATAATAATTTAGGTCAAGTTGTCAAGATGGCAGATGGCGTTTCGAGTATTGATGTCCACGATTTGGAGAGTGGTCTCTATACTATAGTCATCAATGGTAGCGTTAGGAGAACGTTGGCTGTGATTTAAGCTGTTAGCCAGGGCCTCGCAATGACGGACAACAACTCAGAACTTAGAACTCAGAACTTAGAACTCAAAACTCAGAACTCAGAACTCAGAACTTAGAACTAATCTAATAATTAATAAAGATGTCCCTTAAATCCATATCCCCGATTGATGGCCGTTACGAATCGAAGACCATCGAGCTGAATGATTTCTTTTCAGAATTTGCCCTCATACGTTACCGTGTGATGGTCGAGATTGAATATTTCATCTCCTTATGTGAGTTGCCATTGCCTCAGTTAGAGGATTTCGAAGGCGACTATGACGATTTACGCAGCATCTACGAAGAATTCCAACTTGAAGATGCTGAGGAGATTAAGGAGATTGAGAAGACCACCAACCACGACGTGAAAGCCGTGGAGTATTTCCTCAAACGTCAGTTCGACGAGATGGGGTTGACGAGATGGAAGGAATTCATCCACTTCGGTCTCACCTCACAGGACATCAACAACACCGCTGTGCCGCTTTCCATGATGGAGGCACATAAACTGGTGGTCGTCCCTGCCCTGGAAGAGATTGTCGACAAACTGAGTTCGATGGCAAAGGAATGGAAGGACATCCCGATGCTGGCTCGCACGCACGGTCAGCCTGCAAGTCCCACCCATCTGGGCAAGGAAATCAACGTGTATGTGGAGCGTCTCAACGACCAGATGAAGATGTTGAACTCGGTACCATTCACAGCCAAGTTCGGCGGTGCTACGGGTAACATGAACGCACATAAGGTAGCTTATCCTGACATCGATTGGCCCGCATTTGCCAAGCAGTTTGTAGAGAAGAACCTCCGTCTGAAACGTCAGAAGACCACCACTCAGATTGAGCATTACGACTATATGGCAGCCTATTTCGATGCCTTACGTCGCATCAACACAATACTCATCGACCTGTCACGCGACATCTGGATGTATGTCTCGATGGAATATTTCAAGCAGAAAATCAAGGCAGGTGAAGTAGGTTCATCCGCTATGCCACATAAGGTCAACCCGATTGACTTTGAGAATGCAGAAGGCAACTTAGGCATTGCCAACGCCCTGCTCACCCATCTCAGCATGAAGCTTCCTATCAGCAGGTTGCAGCGCGACCTCACCGATTCGACTGTGACCCGTAACATCGGTGTCCCGATTGCCCATACCCTCATCGCTTTGAAGTCGCTGATGAAAGGTCTCGATAAGTTGCTGCTTAACGAGGACAAGATTCGTTACGACCTGCAGCAGAACTACGCTGTGGTGGCCGAAGCCCTTCAGACAATACTCCGCCGCGAGCAAGTAGAAGGAGCTTATGAACTGCTGAAAGGACTCACCCGCACCAACAAGCACATCGACGCCGAGACCATCAGTCAGTTCATCGACCAGCTTCCTGTCAGCGATGCTATCAAAGAAGAGATGCACGCCATCACCCCTGAAAATTACACTGGATATTGTTTCTAATGGCAAATAAGACCTTCAATCGTATTCTTGGCTATGTAAAGCCCTATTGGTTTCAGGTTGTACTGAATCTGGTATTCAACCTGATAACCATCTTTTTCTCCTTATTCTCCTTCGCACTCGTTGTGCCTTTTCTCAACCTGCTCTTTAAGACCGAGTCCATCGAGACGGTGGCTAAGCCCGCTTTCGAATTCAGTTCAAAATACGTCCTCGATTACTTCAACTATTTCATGGGCAACCTCATCGTGGAACATGGTCAGGTTTACGCTTTGGTCACCATCTGCATCGTCCTTCTCATCGCCTTCTTCTTCAGGAACTTAGGTCGTTTCCTCGCCTGTTATTCCATGATTAACGTGCGTATCGGAGCCATCCGTGATATCCGTCGCGACGTCTACGACAAGATACTCATCCTGCCTTTATCGTTCTACAGCAAGCAGAAAAAAGGCGACATCATGGCACGTATCACTACCGATGTACAGGAGGTGGAGGTCTCCATCCTTAACTGGCTTGAGATGCTCATCAAGGACCCATTGACGGTACTGTGTTACTTCGTCTTCATGGTCAGTCTGAGTCCTAAACTCACGCTGTTTGTCCTGATTCTTCTGCCTATCGCCGCCCTTATCATCGGCAAGGTAGGCAAGCTGCTCAAGAAGCAGTCGAAGGACGGACAGAACCGTCTGGCAGAGATTATCTCGACTGTTGAGGAGACCTTATCGGGATTACGCATCATCAAGGGATTCAATGCCATAGGCTATTCGAGGGAGAAGTTCAACGAGCAGAACGAACGGTATACGAGAGTCATCACGGGGGTGAACCGCAAGCGTGACATGAGTTCCCCGATGAGTGAGTTCTTATCCGCCATCGTAGTCATCATCGTGTTATGGTTCGGAGGACGCCTCATCTTAGGAGGCAACAGCAGCATCACAGCAGCAGATTTCATCACTTATATCGTAATTTTCTCACAAATCATCTCCCCTGCCAAGTCCTTCTCGCAGGGATATTACAACATCCAGAAGGGTATTGCTTCGGCAGAGAGAATCTTCGAAATTCTTGATGCAGAGGAGGTTATCACCGAGAAGGAGGATGCCTTACCCATCGAGCATTTCAGCGAGAGCATCTGTTACGACCATGTCACCTTCCGTTATCAGCACGACGACGTCTTGAAGGATATCGACATGACCATCCCGAAGGGTAAGGTGGTGGCTTTGGTTGGAGAAAGCGGAGGAGGCAAGTCGACCTTAGTGGATTTGTTGCCCCGTTTTTACGACGTATGTGAGGGCAAGATTGTGATTGACGGACACGATATACGCGACTACAAAATCAGTGATTTACGCGGTTTGATGGGTATTGTGACGCAGGAGAGCATCTTGTTTAACGACACGGTTGCCAACAACATCGCCTTTGGCATGACGGGGGTCTCGAAGGAATCCATCATCGAAGCCGCCAAGATTGCCAATGCCCACGAGTTCATCATGCAGATGGAGAAGGGATATGATACGGTTATTGGAGACCGAGGGATGAATCTCTCTGGAGGACAGCGTCAGCGTTTGAGCATTGCCAGAGCCGTTTTGAAGAACCCACCGATTCTGATTCTTGACGAAGCCACCTCATCGTTGGATACCGAGTCGGAGCGTTTGGTACAGGATGCCTTGTCGAAGGTGATGGCACAGCGCACCTCTATCGTCATCGCTCACCGTCTTTCGACGATACAGCATGCCGATGAGATTGTGGTGATACAAAAGGGACAAATCGTGGAGCGTGGCAACCACGAGGAGTTGATTGCCTTGGGAGGCGTTTACAAGAAACTTACTGATTTACAATCGTTCAGTTAAGAAATCGACAAGGATTTCCTAATCAGTTTGTCATGACATCGATATAAATCTGCTTAGCCTGGCTGACGAGTTCTTCGTCGCCGTTGGTGGCTACTGCTTCGAGATAATCGAGGCGCAGATGGTCGAGCACCATGCGGTCTTTTTCGAAATAATGCCATCCGTTGGCACGGAAATCCTTGCACATGTGCTGGAATTGTTCCAATGATTTCTGCCAATCCTCTGCATTATAATGTTTTGCATCTTTGATGGTCTTCTCGACGAAAGCTCTGCTGTTTTCAATCAGATTTTCACCTTCGTTGCTTTCTTTATATTCGACTGGTTTATGGCCGCATCCCGAAAAGGCTAAGGCTGCCAAGATTAAGATAGGTAATATTCTCTTCATCGTATACGAATTTTTGAGCCGCAAAGATAGAAATTTTTCTTGCGAGATTCGAGAAAAAATCGTATGATTGCAGATTCAAATTGAAATCTAGTATTAACGATAAAAACGAAACACAATGACTTGTATCAAAGATTTAGAGCCGAATGGCATTTGGAGAAATTTCCATAGTCTCACACAGATTCCACGTCCTTCAAAGAAAGAAGCAAAGGTCATCGCCTTCATGAAGCAATGGGGTGAGAGTCATGGTTTGGATACCATGGTGGATGACTGCGGCAACGTCATCATCCGCAAGCCTGCTACTCCAGGCATGGAGAACCGCAAGGGTGTCGTGCTTCAGGCCCACCTCGACATGGTGCCACAGAAGAACGATGGTAATCCACATGACTTTGAAGTTGACCCTATTGAGACCCATATCGAGAATGGTTGGGTGAAGGCCAACGGTACCACTCTGGGTGCTGACGATGGTTTAGGCGCAGCTGCTGCTATGGCAGTTTTGGAAGCCACCGACCTGCAGCATGGTCCTATCGAGGCCCTGTTCACCATCGATGAAGAGACGGGTATGACGGGTGCTAACCTGCTGAAGCCAGGTATCTTACATGGTGATATCTTACTGAATATGGACTCTGAGACGGAGGGTGAGTTATATGTAGGCTGTGCAGGTGGTGTCGACACCATCGGTACCTTCAAGCCAAGCTACGAAGCCGTACCAGCAGGCATGGCAGCTTATCGTCTCTTTGTGAAGGGACTGAAGGGTGGTCACTCTGGCATGGACATCAACTTAGGTCGTGCCAACGCCAACAAGGTCCTCAACCTCATGATGAAGGCCGCTACTGCAGACTATGCTATGCGTCTGGCATGTGTTGATGGAGGCAGTCTCCGCAACGCCATCCCAAGAGAGGCATGGGCTATCGTAGTCATCCCAGCCGACAAGGCTGCTGCTTTTGAAGCATTCGCAAAAGATTACGAAGCAAAGGTCATGAAGCAATACGAAGGCATTGAGCCAGAGATGAGCATCACCTGTGAGAAGGCTGAGATGCCTGCTAAGGTTATGGACCTCACCACTCAGAAGAACTTCATCAACGCCATCGAGAACTATCCTAACGGCGTCATCGCCATGTCGAAGGACTTCGAGGGTACCACTGAGACTTCAAGCAACTTAGCTACCATGAAGATGGTTGACGGCAACATCGTCACTGCTTGTCTCACCCGTTCCTTGGTCGATGCCGAGAAGGACATCCTCGCCGAGAAGATTCGCAAGAACCTCACCGACAACGGAGCAGAGGCCTACTCCACTGGTGATTATCCAGGATGGAAGCCAAACGCACAGTCACCTATTCTTCACACCATGAAGGCCATGTATCACGAGCTCTTCGGCAAGGAAGCCAAGGTGATGGTCATCCACGCCGGTCTGGAATGCGGCATCCTTGGTTCGAAATATCCACACTGGGACATGGTCTCCTTCGGACCTACCCTGGTTCACCCACACTCACCTGACGAAGCTCTGCTCATCGAGAGCGTCGAGCCTTTCTGGAAGTTCCTGGTCGAGACCCTGAAGAACATCCCAGTGAAGGAAACTGTGGCATAATATAGTTTATGACTTTGGTTAATGGCTGATGGTGTGTTTTGATTATTATACTACCATTGGCCATTAACCATTGGCCATTAACTGTTTGATACTGAAGTCGTCAGCTAAAGAGCGAAGTCTTCTAGAGCGTCATCGCGAGGCCCCTAAAGAGTGACGAGGATATTAACTGAAGGGGCCGTGGCGATCCAGTAAAATGGAA
>X415_White_Rhinoceros__coassemble_152_pt1 | contig 19659 bp, 9 predicted proteins | sample X415_White_Rhinoceros__metabat2_low_PE_005 | metagenome-assembled genome bin X415_White_Rhinoceros
TCTTTAGCTGACGAGTTCACTCTTCTAACAAACTCAGAATTTATAAACATAAAATATTATCAATAAATATATTGATAAATTTCCTTTTTATTTCCTTTTTATTTCCTTTATATTTCCTTTATATTTCTTGACCACGCCGCAGGCGGCATTTTGTTGAAGCTATAAACTGTTAGCAGTTAGCTTTTAGCCAAGTTTCGATATACGGAGGTCTTGGTTGAAGAAAAAGCTTCAAACTATCGGATGAAAAACTCTCATTTGACTGGATGGCTTCGGCCCGTTCAGTCTCTGTTTTCATCACTCCTCAAGGGCCTCGCCATGACGATCAAAATTCTACCCCTCATACACCGAAGTAAAGGCGAACCGGGTGCCGTCGAAGAGGCCCTTGTCGCTCAGCTTCAGCTCTGGGATGACCAACAGTGACATGAAGGCAAGGGTCATGAACGGGGTATGTAAGGTGGTGCCTAACTGATGTGCCAAGGCATCGGCTGCCTCATAGGTCTTGGCCACCTCGTAGCCATCATCAGCACTCATCAAACCCGCCACCGGCAAAGGCAACACAGCCGACTCTTCCTTGCTATAAGCCACCACTCCTCCACCCTGTTCAATAAGTCTGTTGATGGCGGCAACGATATCTTCGTCGGTGACACCCACCGCCACGATATTATGACTGTCGTGCGCCACACTCGACGCAATGGCGCCACGCTTCAAACCCATGTTATGGATGAAAGAGACTGCCGGAACGGCATTTTCGTAACGGTTCACCACCACCAACTTCAACACATCATGTTCCACATCACTCACCACATAGCCATCCTTCACCTTAGGCTCAACCACCATAGTATTGGTGATTAGCTGTCCATCCATACATTCGATGACTTTAATCTGCTTTCCTTCGTCCTTCACACGGATGTCATCCGTCTTGATAGCCTTCGCCTTGAAGTTGTTGATGGGCTTCGTCTCGAGATGCTGAATCTTCGAGACGCCGTTTTCTGCGACCAGCTCACCTTGGATATAGGTCTGCAGCACGTTGAGGTCCTCGAGGTTGTCGACCACGATAAAGTCGGCGTCATCGTCCTTTTGCAGCAGTCCCACGTTGAGATGATAATGCTGCACGGCATTGACCGAGGCGGCTTTCAGCACATCCATGATGTTGTAGCCTTTGTCGATGGCGCGTCGCACCAGCTGGTTGACATGTCCCTGTACCAGGTCGTTGGGGTGTTTGTCGTCGGAGCAGAACATCAGCATCTCGGGATGGGTATCCATGAGGGGGATGAGGGCTTCGAAGTTCTTGGCGGCGCTGCCTTCACGGATGAGTATCTTCATGCCGAGGGCAATCTTCTCCTCGGCCTCTTCGAGGGTGAAGCACTCATGGTCGGTGGAGATGCCTGCGGCGGCGTATTTCTTGAGGTTATCGCCCGTCACTGCCGGCGCATGGCCATCGATAGGCTTGCCTGCCTGCTTGGTGACTTCGAGTTTTTTCATTACTTCAGGGTCGTCGAAGATGACACCCGGGAAGTTCATCATCTCGGCGAGATAATAGATATCCGGCATGGCGATGAGGTCCTTGATAGCTTGCGCATCGAGGGTGAAGCCGGCTGTCTCGAATCCCGTGGCAGGCACACAGCTCGGGGCACCGAAGAAGAACTTAAAAGGAACCCGTTTACCGCTTTCAATCATATATCTTACCCCTTCCACGCCCATCACGTTGGCGATTTCGTGAGGGTCGCTCACCGTAGCCACCGTGCCGTGAGGCGTGGCCATACGGGCAAACTCGGATGGCACCACCATCGAACTCTCTACGTGGACGTGTGAGTCGACAAAACCCGGCATAATATATTGCTTCTCCTTTACTAGAGCCTCCTCAACAGAAACGATTTTGCCGTCCTTCACAGTGACGACACCTGAAAATATTCTGGAATGGACGAGATCGACAATCTGACCCTTGACAGTGAATGAATTCTTCATGATATTACATGTTTATGGGTGCAAATTTATTAATAAAAATCGTACTTTTGCAGCATGGAACAGAAAGAAATACTTTTAGGAAAGACTCCTTCCGAGATTCAGGAGATTGTCAACGAGTTAGGATTACCCAAGTTCACCGCCAAACAGCTGGTGGACTGGCTGTATGTCAAACGTTGTGCTTCATTCGATGACATGTCGAATCTGAGCAAGGCCTCACGTGCGGTCTTGAGCGAGCATTTTGAGACGGGGTTGAATGCACCTCTGAAGATGCAGACCTCCACCGACGGCACTAAGAAATACCTCTTCCCTGCCGGCGAATTCTTCATCGAGTCGGCTTATATCCCCGACCGTGACAGGGCTACCTTGTGTGTCTCCACCCAGGTGGGCTGTCAGATGGACTGTCTCTTCTGTGCCACGGGAAAGCAAGGGTTTCAGAAGAACCTGTCCGCTGGTGAAATCATGAATCAGATTCTGAGTCTTCCCGAGTTCGACACACTTTCCAACATCGTGTTTATGGGCATGGGTGAGCCGCTCAACAACTACGACAACCTGATGCGTTCGCTCGACATCCTGACCCAGGAATGGGGCTTGGGATGGAGTCCCACCCGTATCACCGTGTCGACGAGTGGCATCATCCCCAACCTGAAGCGTTTCCTTGAGGAGTCGAAATGCAACCTCGCCATCAGCATGCACAGTCCTTTCCACGACGAGCGTCTGAAAATTATGCCGATTGAGAAGGCCTACCCTATCAAGGAGGTCATCCACCTCGTGAAGCAGCACGACTGGCGCGGACAGCGTCGTCTCTCATTTGAATATATTGTATTCAAAGACCTTAACGACAGTAAGGACCATATCAAGGAGTTGGCCCGTCTGTTAGGCAGTCTGCGTTGCCGTATGAACCTCATCTGTTATCATACCATCCCTGGCTTGCCGATGAAGAGTCCCGACAAGATGAGCATGGCCGCCTTCCGCGATGCGCTCAACGACAAGGGCATCATCGCCACCATACGAGCCTCGCGCGGTCAAGACATCGATGCCGCATGTGGTCTCCTCTCAACAAAAGAAAAACACTAAGCTATGTTGAATCTCTTTACGGGTTCGGGCGTAGGTCCCACCTTATTATACCTCTCTGTCTCCATCTTCGTCGGTCTCCTTTTAGGTAGATTAAAGATTAAAGGTGTGTCGTTGGGCATCACCTGGGTGTTGTTTGTCGGCATCCTCATCAGTGCCTTGGGCATCTCTCTCAATGCCGAGATGCTGCATGTCATCAAAGAGTTTGGCTTAATCTTGTTTGTCACGGCCGTCGGCATACAGGTAGGACCAGGTTTCTTCCGTTCCTTCAAGAGTGGTGGCCTGAAACTCAATCTCTTGGCAGTAGCCATAGTGGTTTTAGGGGTGCTGACCACCATCCTCATCAGTCGTGTTACGGGTGAGTCGTTGGCTGTGATGGCGGGCGTATACACGGGAGCTATCACCAACACTCCGGGCATGTCGGCAGCGCAGCAGACCATCACCGAGTTGGGGTTGGGCACGGCCGATACCATCGCAAGCGGCTATGCCGTGGCCTATCCTCTGGGTGTGGTAGGACTCATCGTCACCTGTCTCCTGCTCCGTCCCCTCTGTCGCATCGACCTCAAGAAAGAGCCTGTCACCGACGAGTTTGAGAAGCCTGTTGAGAAAAAAGCCACCCCATCGTCGCAGCGTCATAAAGTCAACCTGATACCCATCTTCATCATCATCGCCTTGGGTATCATCATCGGGTCAATCCCGATTCCCGTCGGGATGTCGGCACCCGTAAAGTTAGGTTTGGCAGGAGGACCTCTCGTGATGGCTTTGTTAATCAGCTGGTTAGGTGTAAAGAAAAACTGGTTCAGCACCGATTTTACCGACAGTCACGGCATCTGGATGCTTCGTGAGGTAGGCATTGCCTTGTTTCTTGCCGCAGTAGGTTTGGGAGCTGGAGGCGGTTTTGTCGACACCATCGCTGATGGAGGCTATATGTGGGTACTGTACGGAGTCATCATCACCATGGTTCCAGAGCTTCTTGTGGCGCTTTTTGGAAGGTTGGTCTTACATATCAACTATTACACTTTGATGGGTATGATTGGCGGTGCCACCACCGACCCGCCTACCTTAGCCTTCGCCAACACGGTTGCTCCTGAGGGTTGTAAGTTACCCAACACCGGCTATGCTACCGTTTATCCCCTTACCATGTTCCTGAGAATCTTCAGTGCTCAACTTCTCGTGATGCTGGCAGCATAATTTTTTGTCATTTTCTCGACATAGGCTTGCAAAAGTCAAAAATTTGTTTTTTAACTTTGCAGTTCATTTTTTGACACATAACACATTTGCCTATGTATAAGATTGAAAAACACCCTATCTTGGACATCCCACAGGAAGACCTTGTGGAGTTCCAATATGAAGGTAAGACCGTACGCGGACAGCGTGGCAAGACCATTGCTGCTGCTCTTCATCAAGCCGGTTTTCCTGTTCACAGCCATAGCCTCGATGGTCGCAAGAGAAGTCTCGAATGCGGCATCGGAAAATGCGGTGCCTGCGAGATGCTCGTCGACGGCAAGATACGTCGTATCTGTATCACTCCTGTCGACGGAGTAAAGGAAGTACGCGAAATCCCGAAAGATTATCAGCCTGACGTGGATGCCAACCCACAGAAGGAAGTCAAGATATACAAGACCACCGTCGCCATCATCGGAGCCGGTCCTGCCGGTCTCGCCTGCCGCGAGAAACTCATCGAGTTGGGCATCCCGAACATGGTCATCGACAACAACGCCACCATCGGCGGTCAGTTCAACATGCAGACCCACCAGTTCTTCTTCTTTGAGAAGGAGAAGAAGTTCGGCGGCATGCGTGGCTTCGACATCGCCAAGACCCTTGCCGGCGACAACCACGAGGGCATCCTGCTCAACAACACCGTGTGGGACCTCCTCGAAGGCAAGCGTATCGCCCTGAAGAACATCCGCACACAGGAAATCAGCTATGTGGATGCTGAGCATCTCGTAGTGGCTACCGGTGCCGTTCCTTTCATGCCTACCTTCGAGAACGATGACGTGCCGGGCGTTTATACCGCCGCCGTCTTCCAGAAGATGATGAACCAGGAACACACCTTATTAGGTAAGAAGGTCCTCACCGTGGGTGCAGGTAACATCGGCTACCTCACCTCTTATCAAGGCATGCAGGCTGGCGCTACCATCAAGGCCATCATCGAAGGCATGGACCACGAAGGAGGCTTCCCGGTACAGGCCAACCGTGTGCGCCGTCTCGGCATCCCGATTATGACCTCACACGTCCTGCTCAAGGCCATCCCTAACGACGACTATACCGGCATCAAGGGAGCCGTCATCGCCGAATGTCAGAACTTCAAGCCGATACCCGGCACCGAAAAGGTCATCGACGATATCGACATCATCAATATCTGCACAGGCTTGATTCCTGACAATCAAATCCTTGAGAAGGGAAAGCATGTCTTCGGTCTCAACACCTACGGCTGTGGCGATGCCATCCGTATCGGTGAAGGCACCAGCGCCGTGCTGCGCGGCAAGCAAGCTGCCTTCGAGGTGGCACAGAACCTCGGCGTGCGCTACAACTACGACGAATATCTCGAGATTTCGAGACAATATATCGACTCACAACAGCGTCCTATCCGCATCTTGGAGAAGCCTAACCTCCCTGACCACGACCGTATGATGGCCAAGCCATTCGTACAGCTCGACTGTCTCTATGGCTTCGCCTGCAACCCATGCTCGTTCAGCTGTCCACAAGGCGCCATCACCAAGGCCTCGACCAACACCACGCCTTGCGTCGACTACAGCAAGTGCATCGGCTGCATGCAGTGCGTCAACCACTGTCCGGGCTTAGCTATCTTCGGCTACGACCTCAACAAGAACGTGCTCTTCCTGCCTGTCGAATACGAAGTAGAAGAAGGCAAGGAGGTGTTCCTCATCGACAACAACGGCAAGAAGGTCGGTGAAGGTCTCATCGAGAAGGTGATGAAGAAGGACAACAAGACCAATGTGGTCCGCGTGAAGGCCACCACCATCAGCGGTGAAGAGCTGGTCGCTGCCCGTGGCTTCATCCTCAAGGAGAGATATCCAAAGCCTTTGGAGTTCAAGAGCGTTCCTGAGGTGGAGAGCGAGACCTACGTCTGTCACTGCGAGGATGTCGACCTGAAGACCCTCCTCGAGGTCATCGGCGACCGTAAGTTCATCTCAGTGGATGAATTGAAGCACATCACCCGTATGGGTATGGGACCTTGCCGTGGCAAGCGCTGCGTGCCACGTGCCCGTCAGATTCTGCGTTCCTACGGCATCGAGGTCGTTGGTGACTCCTCACCACGTGCCCCATTGGCCAGCCAGGTCACCCTGGGCGACGTCTATAACCCGAATGCCAAGGAGACCTTCGTATTCCCGGTGGGCAACGACGTGACCAAAGAGACCGTCGAGGTGCTGATAGCCGGTGGTGGTATCGCAGGTAGCGGAGCCTTCCGTTATTTCGCTGAGGCAGGCAAGAAGCCGGTGCTCATCAACTACGACCGCGGTTCCTCGTGGCGTTGCATCGGTGGAGGCCGTCCCGCCTTCTCCAACCCCGACATCTCCGATATCGCCAACCATAACTTAGAGATCTTCAAGGAGATTCAGTCAGTCCACAACATCAACTTCAAGATGACACGTTATGTGAACCTCGTCCACGACGATGCCACCTACAAGGCATTGGATGCCTCACGTGCTTGGAGCGATGCGTATATGATTGACAAGAAGGATTTCCGCAAGGAGATTTCACCTTTGTGGAACATGGACAGCAACGTATACTCGGCAGCTTTAATCTCCAACGACTGCTGGCAGGCCACACCGGGTCGCACCATCGACTACATCCGTGGCATCGCCATCCAGCATGGAGGCCGTCTGATGGAAGACTGCGAGCTCTTGTTCGTTGAGAAGCAAGGCGATAAATACCATGCCTTGGTCCGCACTCACGAGAAGAAGTTCATCGAGTTCACCTGCGACCACTTCGTCAACTCCATGGGTTGGGGCGCCGAGAAGTTCACCGACATGTTGGGTATCGACACGCAGTTATATCCAGTGAAGCACCAGGCCTTCATCACGCGCCGTCTGCCTAACTTGGGTATCAACGGTGACTCATTGGATATGATTATCGACCGTCGTCACTACAAGGGCTTTGGTGCCGTTTACGGACAGCAGTTCTTGCACACGGGACAGATTATCGGCTGTGCATCGCCTGACTGTGACGCTTTCGAGGCCCGTCAGAACCTGAAGTACAACAGCAAGGAGTTCTTGCAGGTATGCAGTGAAGTCTTTGCCGACTGGATTCCGAACCTGGCATCGGTGGGATTCCATGCCGTTTGGGCAGGATATTACATGGAGCCACGTTATATCGTCGACCCAGAGGTCGGTATGTTGACCGGTTTACGTGGTCACGGTTTCATGCTTGGACAGTATCTCGCCAAGATTTACGTCGACAAGTACCTTGGCAAGCCGGTCCCGAGTTACATGAAGGACCTCGCCTTAAGTGGCAAGGGTTTGAGTGAGAACGCATTCAAATAAGTTTGCATTCAATCATAAAAACTGGCGGTGGGATTTCTCATCGCCAGTTTTTTTTGCACGGTATTTGCTACTTTATTGTACTTTTGCCTTTAAATGTTTTGAACCATGAGACGTACCATCATCATCGTGGTCACCTTAGCCGTGACTACCCTCGCTTCCTTCGCCTTCTGCGGCAAAAGAACTCAACCTACTTCCAACGGAGACAAGGTCATCACCTCTCTCTATCAGCAAGATTCAACAAACTATAAAGATATGTGGAAAAAAGTAAAAGAATACCTCGAAGACTGTCTGCCCGAATCGGCCGACAAAGAACTCGATGCCATCGAAGCACTGGCCCTCAAAAACAACAACCAGCCTGAACTGCTGAAATCTATCCTCTACCGACAAAAAGTGCTCATCAACACCCAGGAAGAAGACTACCAAGCAGCCTTCATCCAGTATGCCGAAGGCAAATACGACCTCCTCGATGAGGCCGCTACCGCCATCCTCCACTGCGAAATCGCCAACGTCTACGCCAACTACCTCGACGAGAACCATTACACCATCCAAAACAACCTCGCCGTCGATGGCGACATCAGCAAAGTAGAGATGAGATACTGGGATAAAGCTACCTTCAACCGCCTCATCGACGAACATTACGCCAAGGCTCTCGAAGCAGCTAAGACCCTCAAGACCGTCCCCACCACCGACTTCCTATGTCTCTACGATGATGATTCTTACAACTACTACGTAAAATACGAACCCTCACTCTACGACTTCCTCTTCCACCGCATCTGCAAATACTATCGCGAAAAAGCCTCAGCCGATGACATCGAAGCCTGCTGGAACACCGAATCATGGTGGTCGCCAGCCCATAAATTCGTAAAACTCGAACTCCCCAAGAGCGAAAGCCCCCTCATCCGCTGCCTCAACATCTTCCAACAACTCATCACCGAAAATCTCAACGACGAAGACCTCGAACTCTACAACGACTATAAACGCTATCAGTTCATCAACAGCATCCTCGACAATGCCCCACGCTTTCAAGATGCCATCCGTCAGCTGATGAAAGAACACCCCGACAGCGAATACTACACCTCCCTCGTTGCCAACCTCGCAGGAAGTCTCATCAAACAATACGAAGACAACCCTCAGGACAGCAGCTATTTCGATAACTACCGCCAAGCCCTGCAACTCTGCAACGACGACATCAAAGACCATCCTAATCACGACAAACTCAAATACCAAAGTACTCTGAGCCATATCCTCTACAAGACCATAGGCCTCGAGATGAATGAGGTGCAACTCCCTAACGAGAATATCCCCGCCATCATCGAATACAGAAACACCCAACATCCTTATTATCAAATCTATAAGGTTAAGGAATCGGAACTCAACACCCTCAGCAACCTATCGAAAGAAGACCTTCTTAAGAAATTAGGAAAAGAAAAAGCCATCGATGAGAAAGAACTGACCCTGACTGAGGAGACCGACTACCGCGAACACTCCACCCTCATCGCTATCTCACCCAAGACCGAAGGCATCTATTACCTCGTCCTCCGCACTACCAAGGATGAACAGGATTTAGACAAAATCACCATCACCAATTTCCAGGTGTCACGTTTAGGCTTCATCAAGGATGAACAAGAAGAGAAACTCGTCATCGTCACGGTCGACCGCAAGACCAGTCAGCCTATGGCCGGCGTCAAAGTGGAAGCCTTCCGCAGGACCTACAATTATAAAAAACGCGAGTATGAAAGCAATGTGATTTCCACCTTGACCTCCGATGCCAACGGACAGGTTATCTTCGACAAGAAGATGGGCAATGAATGGTTCTATATCAACCTCCGCAAAGGTGATGATGTACTAATATCCGACACGCATCTCTCCGTTCCAAGAGCCTACAGCAGCAGAGGCACCTATACGAACGTCACACTCTTCACGGACCGCTCCATCTACCGTCCCGGTCAGACCGTTTACTATCAAGGCATCGCCGTCTTTGTAGATGGTGACAAACAAACACTCTCCACAGAATACAAGTCAACACTGCGATTCAGAGATGCCAACTGGCAAGATATCGCCACGCAAGACTTTGTCACCGACGACTACGGAAGCTTCAGCGGCTCGTTCGTCATCCCTACCGACCTGCTCAACGGCGTATTTACCCTCTCTTGCTATGGAGGCAGCACCAGTTTCCGCGTCGAAGAATACAAACGTCCCACCTTCGAAGTCAACTTCGAATCTGTAAAAGAACAATATAAACTCAACCAAGAGGTCACCTTAAGAGGCAGCGTGGATGCTTTCGGAGGCTTTGGACTCGACGACATCGAATACAGCTACCGGATTGTTCGCAAGACCTATTTCCCATGGAGATGCTGGTGGTGGTGGTACCCCAACATCGAAGACGAACAGATTGCCCATGGCACCGCACGCACAGATGAAAACGGTAAGTTCGCCATCTCCTTCCCATTGAAACCCTCGCTGAAGACCAAGCCCGAACAGCAGCCTGTCTTCACCTACGAAATCGAAGTCACTGCTACCAGCGCCCAAGGCGAGACCCACAGCGCCACCTACTCCATCCGCGCCGGCTACAACGAAATCGCCATCAGCACCGACATACCAAGTCAAATAGAGAAATCAGAACTGAAAGACTGCACCATCCATGTCGTCAACATGAGCGGTCAGGCCGCCAAGAGCCGCGTGTCGAGAAAGATTTATCAATATAACAACGATAGCAAGATTAACTTCTTCGAGAGCTTCGGACATAATGCCGACATCGACCGCGAAGTGCTCAGCACGACCGAACTCAACACCCTGTTCCCTGCCTATAGCTTTAGCACACAAGCCGACAGAATGAAGAACAAGACCTTAGTGTTTGAAGACAAGGTCAGTGTCGACGACAAGACCAGTCTGTTGCCAAGCAACAAAGAGCTGAAGCCCGGACGCTATTATATCGAACTGAAGAGTCTCGACGACCCCTTGGCCATCACCTCCGAGGAGTTTACCGTGTTCGACAAGAAATCGAACAAAGCCCCTTATCCTATGATGAGTTGGCAGAACTGCGACAAGACGACTGCCAAACCAGGTGAGACCCTTCGTTTCAGCTTCGGCAGCAGCGCTACGGATGTCACCATCTGGCTACAGCTCATGCATGGCGACGAGATGCGTATGGAAAAGAAAGTCAAGGTCAGCAATGGACTTGCCGACATCACCTATACCGTCACCGAAGAAGACCGTGGTGGCTTGAGCATCAAGACCGCCTTCATCAAGGAGAATAGCATACAGACTCATCAGAACTCTATCAGTGTACCTTACGACAATCTGGACCTTAACGTGAAGCTCGCCACGATGCGCGACAAACTCAGTCCTGGTGCCGAAGAGACCTGGACCGTCAACGTGAACGACTATCAGGGCAAGGGCCTTGAAGCCGCCCTGTTGGCTAGCATGTACGATGCCTCCTTGGATGCCTTCACCTCACACGGCTGGTCATTCAGCATGAAGCCAGGAAGTCAGTGGAGTCACGCCTTTGGAACCGATAACCATCGATGGATTTCCACCTCCACCAGCGAAGATTATTTCTATCTCTATCTGCTGTTTAGTTTCAATGTACCTTCCGATATGCCATTCTTCAATGTCTGGAGAGTATATAACTACCGTATGAAAAATTCGGGCCTTAGACGAATTGGAGGATATGTTGAAGAAGCGGTGATGTATGATATGGCAGCACCCAGTCCAGAACCATCCAATTCCGATGATGACGTGGTTTATAACAAGGTTAGGGTTGAAGAAGAATCCATGGCATCTGGAGAAACTCAAGAGTCAGAAGCTGGAGCCGAACCAGAACAAAAGGCCGAGGAACAAGAACCATCGTTGCGTGAGAACTTCAACGAGACCGCATTCTTCTTCCCCAACATGCGCACGGAAGCCGACGGCAGCGCCACCTTCTCATTTACCCTTCCCGATGCCATCACACGCTGGAAACTCATGATGCTCGCCTATAACCACGAACGTCAGACTGGTTACAAAGAATACGAATTCACCGCCTCAAAGCCCGTGATGATTATGGCCGACATGCCACGTTATATGTACGACGAAGACACCTTATGGTTTGTCGCCAACGTCATCAACACTGGCGACGAGACCGTTACCCCGAAGGCTAAACTTGAGATTTTCGATGCCGCTACCATGGAGCCTGTCAGCCTTATCCTTGGCAAGGATGTCGTCGATGTCCCAAGCATCGTCCCTGGTCGCAGCCATGAAGTCCGTTGGAAGGTGGCCGCAAAGCACGACCTGGGTCTGTTAGCCTTCCGCTTCACGGCATACGCAGGCGCCTTCAGCGATGCAGAACAGCATCTCATACCTGTGCTCAACACAGAGGTGTTCATGACCCAGACCCTGCCTATCACCGTCAAGGCCAACACAGAACAGACCTTAGAGTTCGAAGCCATCGCCAACCCCGACAGCCGCGAACGCGACTATAGCCTCACCCTCAACTTCAGCACCAACCCAGTATGGTATGCCGTCCAGTCATTGCCATACCTCGCTGATGTCAAGACCGACCGTCCCGAGAATGCTTTCTATGTGTTCTATGCCAACACCCTCTCATCCTATATCGCCAACAACATCCCTAACCTCCTCGCCTATATCAAGAAATGGCAGATTGAGACGCCCGATGCCTTGATGTCACAACTTGAGAAAGACCAAGACCTGAAAGCCATCATGCTGCAGGAGACCCCTTGGGTGCTCGAAGCCAAGAGTGAGACCGAACAGAGAGCAAGAATCGCCAACCTCTTTGAGCTCAACACTTTGCGACAGCAACAGAGTCAGACTCTTAAACTCTTAGAGAAGAAACAGAAATACAACGGAGGTTGGCCATGGGTCGACGGCATGCCCGAGAGCGCCTATATCACTACTTATATCCTGACCGGATTCGGGAAGCTGAATAAGATGAACGCCTTGAGCACCTTGAACGGCAATGAGAAACAAAAGGCCGACGACATCTGCAAAAAGGCCGTCAAGTTCCTTGAATACGACGTGGCAGACTATTATCGTAAGATGATAAAACAAAAGGAAGAATGGAGTATTGGAGGTTATGTGCTCAGCGAGCTCTACGCGCTCAGCTTCTTCCCGGAACAGAACTCGGATAAGGACTTCGCCAAGGCTAAGAAATATTTCCTTGAACGTCTCAGCAAGAAGAAGGAGTGGACAAGCTTCAACTTCAATTACCGGGCAAAAGCCGCCATGCTCCTCTATCGTTCAGGTGACGAGAAGACCGCTAAGTTGATGATTAAGTCGTTTAAGGAATGTGCTCAGAAGAACGAGGCCATCGGCATGTACTGGCCCAAGAAATACTTCTCGTTTGAATCCCATATCGCTACCCATGCCGAGATTATGGCCGCCTTTGCCGAGATTGACAAAGACCAGGAGATGCTCGACCAACTGAGAATATGGCTGCTCACCCAGAAGCAGACCAATATGTGGGAGAACTCCTCCTCTACCGCAGATGCCATCTATGCCCTGCTCATGCGCGGCAGCGACTGGTTTGCCGAAGGCAAGGATGTGACCCTTAGATGGGGTAAGGCCGATGAAAACGGTACTGCTATCTCCACCGAAGGAGGCGTGGCAGGCACAGGGTTCATCCAGAGACGCTGGAATGCCAACGAAGTCACCGAAGAGATGCGACATATGACAGTCAACAACCCTACCGAACATCTCGTATGGGGCGGTCTGTTCCGCCAGTATTTCGTACCCGTCGATGAGGTGAAAGCCTCCGAAGGAGGAATGAACATCAAACGTGAAATCTTCGTCGAGACCGTCAACGACAAAGGCAAGCTCCTCGTACCCGTTGAGAAGCAACACCTCAAGGTCGGTGACAAGATTACCGTGAAACTCACCCTCGAGAGTCAGCAGGATATGAGCTTCGTCTTCGTCAAAGACCTCCGTGCAGCAGGTTTTGAACCTCTCGAACAGATTTCAAGATACGAATATGATGACGAGATGTGCTATTATCAGTCAAATACCGATACCGACATGGAGTTCTTCATTGAGTTCCTGCCTAAGGGAGTTCATCAGCTGCAATACAGTCTCTTCGTCACCAAGGAAGGACATCTCAGCAATGGCTATGCACTGGTTCAATGCCAATATGCACCTGAATTCAATGCCTATTCAAATGGAATGAGAATAATCGTTGGAGAAAACTAAAACTTTGTAAATTTGCAGCCTAATTCATTATAACACAAAATCATGAAAAAAATAATCATTGCCATAGCAGCTCTTCTTTTAGTCATTGGCTTCAACTCCTGTTCTGGTCTCTTAGGAGGTGATGAAGAGGGTTTCAGTGAGACCTATCTTTACGGAGAATGGCGCGATGGCACACTTCATGAAAAATATGGCATAGGCGGCGTCGGCAAGACCTGGGATGAGAAAGACGATACCACCGAGGACGAAGCAACAGAATTCCGTTGGGAACTCAACGGAGACCAACTCATCCAAAATCATATCCTTTGGAATGGCTCCGTGGTTCCTCGCATCTATACCGTCACCACCCTCAACGCCCTGTTTCTTGTTTACGAAGACAACTACGGAAAAACTTATTCCTTTACCCGTTTTTAGGAATTGTTTGGTAAACCTTACTTATCTGTATCATAGCATTTTAACCCTATGAAAAAAGCCCTCAAGATTACTGGCATCACCCTTGGTGCCCTCCTCGGTGTAGTGATTATCACCGTGGTCATCGCCCTTTGTACTATCACCTCACCTAAAAGACTCACCAATCTCGTAAAACACTACGTGCCTGAATTCGTCGACTTCGACGTGGAACTTGAGAGAGCTAACCTCACCCTTTTCAAGACCTTCCCTAATATCGGCCTTGAAATCGACCATGTCGCCATCCTCAGTCCCATGAACGGCGCACCTTCCGACACCCTCGCCAATATCGACCAGCTCATCGTCTCTGCCAACGCAAAGAAATTCCTGAATGACAACGAAATCGTCGTGCAACGCTGCATCCTCAACGATGCCTTCGTCAACATCTTCACTAACGAAGAAGGACAAAGCAACCTCGACATCTTCGGGACTTCTTCAGACGATACCACCTCGGCCCCTTTCAACTATAGCCTCGACCTGCAACAGATACAAGTCAACAACACTACCGTCCTCTACAACGACCTCTCCTCCAATCTCAAAGCCAACCTTCATGGTCTTGAACTCGATGTCAAAGGCAGTATGAAAGACGACGACATCCGTGCCGACCTCAGTCTCTCTGCCGACGACCTGCAACTTGCCATGTCAGAAAATGGCGGTAATATCAATGATATTAGAATAGATTTTAATGGTTCTATAGAAGATTATAGTACTATTAACGGTATCCTTCTTTTGAATGCACCTAAAGTGGACCTTAACCTCGGCTACCCGCTGTTTAACGACGATAAGCTGAATTTGAGTCTCCCGCTGAACTTCGACTTATCCAAGATGGAAGGCAGTCTCAAAGAGGCTAAAATTGGCCTTAACGACTATCTTATTCAACTGGCAGGCAATGTCGCAATGCCTGATAATGGTGACATCGACCTCGACATGCGATTCAGCACTAACACACTGGTCGTGGAAGACGTTTTGAGTTATCTACCAGAAGATGTCATCGAGTCGTTCGGGGGTATCGAATTTGCGGGCAAGATAACTCTTACGGATGGTGCGATTAAAGGCACTTTCAACGATTCGCTGATGCCCGTCATCACAGCGCACGTAGAAACGGAAGATGCTGTTGTCGACATCCCTGACCTGCCTTATCCTTTCACTAAGATTGATTTGAATACCGATTTCAGTCTAGACCTTAACGACAGCGTCAACGCCCATAATGTCGTGCTGACTGGTATGATGAACAACACCAAGCTGGATATCAAAGGTGCTGTCACGGATATCATCGATGACATGGCCTTCGACGTAGTCCTAAAATCAGATTTGCCATTAGTGGATATCAGTCGTGGTTTTCTTCCAAAGGAGATGGCCATTAGAGGACGTGCTGATGTGGATTTGAAGACGAAATGCAGTCTTGATGAGCTCTTGAAGACCGTGACAGACTTCAACTTCGGGACTAAACTGAGAGCCAATGCGAAAGTGAACATCAAGGACTTTGGCTTCGACATGGATACCATTCATGCTACGGCAAAGAATATGGGAGTAGATTTGGTATTGCCAGCTTCTGCTAAAGTCAAAGGAAGCAAAGGAGCGTATGTGGCGGTGAACAGTCCCGTTCTGAATGCCGTAATGGGTGACGACCTCACTGCTGTTTTGAATCAGTTTACTATTAAGACCTCTATTGACCATCTCGACAAGAGTCTCGAAGAGATGTTGGCCGATGCCGATATACGTATTGCTCATCTTGACCTTGACTACGACACCATCACTCTTGATGCCGACCATCCTGTCATTGCCGTGAAGACCTCGCCCAAGAAAGGCAGCGGGCTCAACATCGATGTAAACTTTGGAAGCGAAAAGTTAGACGCAGCCCTAGGTCAAGCTTATACTCTCAACACCCAAGCCTTATCAATGAAGGCTTCAGCCCGAGAAAACAAGAGCAAAGAAGACCTCGTCAACCATTGGAATCCAGCCGCCGAATTTACACTCACCCAAGCCGATGTCAACGTAGCAGGCATCCGTGAGACAATTCATATCCCTACCATCGACTTCAGTTTCGACCCCAACGCACTGGAATTCAAGGAAGGAACTGTCAAAGTTGGCAAATCCGACATGACCTTAAAGGGCAATGTCTATAATATCGACAAGTGGATGGAAGACCATAACAATTTGATGAAGGGAGAGATGAATATCACTTCCAACAAATTGGATTTCAACGAAATAATGGACCTTATCAGCGGATTGGGAACGGAAAGCGACACCACAGAGGTCGTTGAAGAAGATGGAGAAGATAATCCATTCATGGTACCAGAAGGTGTTGACTTCAGTTTTGGAGTGCATGCCAAGAAGGCCTTGTACGACAATTTCGACCTCAATGAGTTAGGCGGCACCATGACCATCAAGGACGGCACCTTACTGTTGCAGGAAATTGGTTTCACCAACAAAGCAGCCGAGATGCAGCTCACCGCCATGTACCAGTCGCCACGAAAGAACCATCTCTTCTTGGGCATGGATTTCCATTTGCTTCATGTGGAGATTTATGACTTGCTTCACATGATTCCAGAGATTGACACTTTGGTGCCTATGTTGAAGACCTTTGATGGAAAGGCAGAGTTCCATATTGCAGCTCAGACCAACCTCAAGTCGAACTATGACTTAAAGTTATCGACTTTAAGAGCCTGTGCAGATATTGAAGGAGCCAATTTAAGGGTCAAGGATATCGCTTCCTTCACGAAGATTACGGATATGCTGGATGTCAGCACTAATGGTGAGTATCGTATCGACAGCATCGATGTGCAGCTGACCGCTTTCAAGGATGAGGTTGACCTTTGGCCGTTCCAGATTGCCATTGGCAAGTACAAAGCTATTGTAGAGGGACATTATAACTTAGACCAAACGGGAGAATATCATATCTCTGTGGTTCAGTCACCACTTCCTACCCGCCTCGGCTTGAAGATTTACGGACCTTTGAACGACTTGAAATACAGCATCGAATCGGTGAGATATCCAAATCTCTATCGTCCCGAACGTCGCAGCGACACCGAGCAGATGGTCATCGAGTTAAAGAAACAGATTGCTGATAAACTCAAAGAGAGCGTGAGGTAAAAATATCAAAGCGGTCTTTGGGTCTGAACTCATCGAGCCAGATGAATCCGTCGAGGTAGCGGTCGTTCTCTTTCAAGTCTTTTTCCGGAAAGAGAGTCTCTTCAATATCATTGAAGTATTTGATGCGGGAGATGCTACCAACGTCCATCAAGATTTTCATGGCTTTCGACGACGACACCTTGATGCCGATAAGGTTGGTATCGTCTTCTCGGAGCCATGATATGGTCTTGGCGGAACCCGTTACATTGACATGATGCAAGTTACCATCCCGGAAACTGGAAATCATATCCTCACCTTTTATCTGATTATAGCCTTCTATCGTGTCCTTGGTGATGATGAATGCATTATTCTTTTGCACCACGCTATCGATGCTCCGATGGGCGATGATGATATCGATGGAATCGGCAGTCATCTGGGCATCGTCGGCCCATAAAACAGGCTCATGACGCATCCTGAGGGTGGAATCCGCCATGGTATAGGTCATGGTATCGCATTTCCCTTGCATATCCGATTTGTAGAAACGCACATTGCGACGACCGATAATTTTCTCTTCATCATTGAAATCCGTCTTAAAATGGTAGAACATGGTATCAGAAGAGATGAAGAGAGAGTCCCCCTTGTCGTAATAGATGACCTGGGCGCTGTCGGTGACAAACGAAAAGCCTTTTTTCTCCCATACCTCTGAATACTCACCACGCAGGATGACCTTGTAAGTAGTATCAATCATATCGATAGAATTCATGGCTTTGGCGAAACCATGCTTTCGGTCGTAATAGAGAGAATCCGCCTTAAGACGCTGGGTCTCATTATACATCACTGGGTGTTTATCGAGATATACCAAGTCACGTTCCGTGAGATAATAGCCGTGTTCCCCTTCCATGGTATTGGTGTCGTTGACGATTTGAGTCGGTCCCCAGAACCACATTTTTTCGATGCGGGTGTTATAGTAAAGGGTATCCGTAAACATCTGGTATTTTGGACTAGTACAGATGACGTCACGGAAAAAACGGAACTCTTTCATATCGTCCTGATAATAGCCATATTCACTCACAAGCTGCTTGTCGCCGCGTGTGGTGATGGCATGGTCGGGATAGCAAGCCAGATGCTGGTTACGGTCGTAAGTCATATAAGAAGTCTCGAGAACCGTTGAGTCGTCCATCATCTTCACCTCATTAAAGAACTCAGCAAAGCGTCGGTCCCCATCATAGGTCATGGTACAGCAATACATATCAATGCTGTCGTTGATATTAATATGGACATTCTCGTAAGCTTCAAAGCTATTGCGTTTCTCGTAGAAATAGGCACTATCGCAGAAAAAATGAGTGTCTTCATGGGTGATGCGGACGTGACCGATAAGTCGTAAAACATCGGAATCAGCCTTCTTGCTAAACTGGTCGGCATGGTCGATATGGACCATGACACGGTTGTTTTTAGCAGGATTGCTGGCATCAGGCACAGCAGGCTGAGCCATCATAAACAACGGCATCACACAGAGAAGAAACAAAGTTACTGCTGTGATCATTCAAAAGAAGCATTATTAGATTTGGTGCCTTCAACAACAATCACAATCTCGCCCTTGACTTCCTTTTGACTGAAGTACTGGATGACTTCTTCAAGAGAGCCGCGGACATTCTCCTCATGGATTTTGGTCAGTTCTCGTGCCACCGACACTTGACGTTCGGGACCCATGACTTCCATAAGCTGTTGCAAGGTCTTGACAAGACGATAAGGAGATTCATATAGAATTGTAGTATACGGATATATGGCAATCTGTTGTATTTTCGTCTGACGACCTTTTTTATGAGGGAGGAAACCTTCGAAGATAAAGCGTTCTGCGGGAAGACCGGAGTTGACTAAGGCGGGGACAAAGGCTGTTGGACCAGGAAGACATTCTACTTGTAGACCACGTTTGATACATTCTCTGACGAGCATGAAGCCTGGGTCAGAGATGGCTGGGGTACCTGCATCAGTGACTAAGGCCATCGTCTCGCCAGCCTCAATACGGTCGGCGATATGCTCCACTTGTTGGTGTTCGTTGTTCAGGTGAAACGCCGTCATAGGCTTACTGATATCAAGATGACGAAGAAGATTGCCGGAGGTACGGGTGTCTTCCGCCAAGATGACGTCAACTTCTTTGAGAACACGTATTGCACGAAGTGTGATATCCTCGAGATTACCGATAGGAGTGGGAACAAGATAGAGTTGTGTCATGATTATTCAAACTTATGATGAACCATATCGAGAAGTTTCTTATAGGCTCGTTGTTGCTGTTCCACTGTAACTCGACACGCAGTTCGTTCATATAAACCAAAGCCCCTTCAAGAGTCTTCAAGTCGTTGAGGTTTTCTATCGATTTATTATATTTTTCCATGCTGCCGCAGAAGAGTTCGTTGACCAG
>X415_White_Rhinoceros__coassemble_156_pt1 | contig 19213 bp, 8 predicted proteins | sample X415_White_Rhinoceros__metabat2_low_PE_005 | metagenome-assembled genome bin X415_White_Rhinoceros
CCACTCAGCCATATCTCCGCTGCAAAAGTACAACTTTTTTCATTGCTACAACCCTTCTAAAGAAAATTTTTTTCTTACCTTTGCAAACTATGAGGAAAACAACCCCCTACGGAATTTTTATCCTATTGCTTATCATTATGTTAAGCTCTTGTTCGGCGCGACACACTTTTTTTTCTGTGAAGTCGTCGCCACGTCATTTTGACGTGCTAAAGTCGGCAAAAGAGCTTATGAGAAGCAATCCGGAAGGGGCATTGGCCTGCCTCGACTCTGTCAAAAATGACCAAAGTTGTGACAAATGGTCCCTTTCCGACCGACAGGAATTTCAAGTTTTGCTCGCCGAAGCACAGTTCAAAAACCGTCAGCTGACCCAAGAGAGCTACGACCTGACCGCTACGGTCGACTATTATGATAGTCTGGTGCAAGCGTTCCCGAATGACCCTGACTTGGTGTCGCTGTATGCTAAGTCATGTTATTATCTTGCAATGGAGAAACTGCTGCTCGACGAGGATATCCAGGCCACATCACTCCTCGTGTCATCGTTGCATAGCATGGAGACGATGGAGTGGGGTGATGAGTATGACCCCAATCGTTTCATCGCACTGATTAACACCCGTCTCGGTGAAATCATGAGCTCGTATAACATCCAGTCCTCAGCACTCAAGGCTTTCAGCATGGCTGAAACTTATTTTGATAAGGTGTCGGATACTTCGGGCGTGGCGGCCATGTTGCGAAATATCGGTGAATTGTATCAAGGGAACAAGGACTATGAAAAAGCCTTGTCGTATTTTCATGAAGCCGAACAACTCTGGCCCGTGGGAGAACAGATTAACGCCCACTGCGTCGGAGGCTTGTTTTTCGACCATCAACAATACGACTCGGCATGCGTGTATCTCGAACAGTCGTTCCAACAAGGTGGTCCCTATGCGCGTATCGATGCTGCGGCGAAACTGTCAGAAATCTATCGTCAGCGTGGCGATGCCGATAGAGAGTCGTATTATACCTCATTCTATGTACAGAACTCTATCCGGGAGGCAAACCGCGCCTCAGCCAAGATGGAGATAGAGTTCCTCTATGGCACCAATGACGAGGACTCCCCAGTCGAACAGGGTAGAGGACCGCATTCCCAATGGATTCCTATCCTCATCATAGGAATGCTTATCGTGATGGTCTGTCTGGTCTTCGTCATCGTCCGTAACCGCCGTCGTATCAAACATATCGAGAGCCACCTGTCGGATATCGAGGAGTCTCAAATCGAAGATAAGTCACGTCAAGAGACCCCAACGCCGACTAATGATATGAAAGAGCTGCGACCTCATGTCTCGGTTGATACCGCTCAGGCTTTGGACGATTTCCTGCAATCCAACATCTGTCAGAAAATCCATCATTCTATCGATGGAAAAGATATCATGATTAAGAGCGTAGCTCTCTATCCTAAACTGAAGCTGAGCGAGATGGAGTTCATCCAAGTCGTTCAGTCCATGAACCGATGCTTCCCCGATTTCTCAACGTCATTCCTTTTAGACCATAAAGGTCTCACGTCTCCCGATGTGCGTCATTGCTGTCTCGCCATCATGGGCTTCAATGACGCCGAGATTGCCGTCCTCGAAGGAATCAGCTATAGCGGCGCTAACCGTCGTACCAACCGAATCCTCGACGTGATGCAATCGAATTTGGGATTGGAGGAAACTATGTTGATGTATTTGAAGGATGCTTTTAAATAACTGATTATCAGTATTGTATAATATAATTGTTGATTTTTGTAGATAAAGTGATAGAGGTTTTGATACAGAACGATTCAAATATGAGTATCTTTGCACCTCTTTTAAAGAAAGACATATGAAAAAGAAATTTGTATGTGCCGCAATGGCAATGGCACTTTCGATGTCGATGATGGGACAGGACAAGGCGGTCCAGTCGTTCTTGTCGTATACCTTGTATGACATTCCAGGCAAATCGCCGTTCATTGAGAATGCAATGGCTTTTGACTGTGGCAGTGTTGTTTACAAACAAACAGAACCTGGCAAGTTTAAGGCTACGGTGGAAATCACCACCATCTTCCGTCAGGGTGATAAAGTATGTAACTTCTCTAAAGTGGCTCTCGACAGTCCTGTGGTTTCCGACACGGCTGGCATTAAAGGTGCTTTTATCGACCAGCAGCGTTTCGCTTTGGAAAACGGAGAGTATTCCATGGAAATCAGCATCGTCGACCAGAATAATCTCAAGAAGATGCCTTATAAGACGGAGCAGACCATTGTGGTGGATTTCCCCAATGACTCACCTGCTGTGTCCGATATTCTCCTGGTGGATACTTATAAGAAGGCTTCGAAACCCTCGACCTGCACGAAGAGCGGTTACGACCTGGTGCCTCGTGTATACTCCTACTATGGCGTGAATAATCCAACGATGACATTCTATGCTGAGCTGTATAACAGCGACAAGTTCTATAAGGATGGTGGTCAGTATATGCTGAACTATTATATCGAGTCGTATGAGTCGTCCTCCAAGATGAAGGACTTCAACTTCGTGAAACGCGTCGACGTGAATAATGTCAACATTGTTCTGAATTCCATCGACCTAAAGCAACTTCCAACGGGTAACTATTATCTTGTCGTGGAGATGCGCGATAGAACCAATAAGCTGATGGCTTCCAACAGCACTTTCTTCCAGCGTTATAATCCTGGATGTGAGGTGAATATGGAAGACCTATCGTCGACTCGTGTCCTCAATACCTTTGCGGCCGATATCAATAACCTGGATACCATCCGTGAATATATCCGTTGCCTCGACCCTCGTTGTTCAGAGGCAGAACGCGATTATGCTGCCAACTTAGTCAAGACCAGCGACTTGCTGACTATGCAGCAGTTCCTCTATACTTTCTGGTCGACCCGTAATCCTCTCAACCCGAAAGCTGCTTGGGAAGAGTATTACCGTCAGGTGCTGCGTGTCAATGCTTCTTATACAACTCGTACCAAGAAGGGTTATATGACCGACCGCGGTTATGTGTATTTGAAGTATGGTACTCCTGACAAGATTTGTGAGGAGCCTAACGAACCAGGTGCTTATCCATACGAGATTTGGCAGTATTATGAAGTCGCTAACCAGCGTAACAAACGCTTTGTGTTTATGTCAAAGGATATTGTTACCAACGACTATCATCTGATTCATTCCGATGTGGTAGGAGAAATCAACAACTATCGTTGGCAGATGGAAATCTATTCCCGTAACTACGGCGATGGATATAACGACAATGTGGTTGACCAAGAGTCGAATCCTGATGCTTGGGGTACTCGCGCTGGTGACTTGTATAACAATCCAAGATAAGCGTGAAAAAAATCGGATTTTGGTTTCTGAAGGCATGGGCGTGGATGGTGGCATTAACGCCTTTCTGCCTGCTATATGTCCGTTCCGATATCTATTATTTCCTTGTGTATCATGTCGCCCATTACCGTCGTAAGGTAGTGCGTGATAATTTAGTGAAGTCATTTCCTGAGAAGTCGACCAAAGAGATTGTCGCTATTGAGCGTCATTTCTATCATAACTTGTGTGATTTGATTGTGGAAATCTGCAAGTTGCTGAAGATGAAGCCAGAGGAGCTGTCGCAACATGTTGAATTCGAGAATCCTGAGGTGATTCGCGATTTTTATGCTGAAGGACGTAGTGTTTTTGCAGCCATGCCGCATTCGGGCAACTGGGAATGGTTCGGGAAACTGATGCATACGGTCTCTGACCATAAGTCTTCGGCTATTTATAAGAGAGTTAAAGACCCGAATTTTGAGTCGTTCATGCTTGAGATACGGACCAATTATAATCTCGACCAGGAACAGATGATTGAGGCGGCTACCGCGTTAAAGGCCTTGGTCCGCCGCCGCAACCTCGTGAACGATATCCTCATCATCGCGGACCAGTCGCCGCGGGGTGTGGATACTGATTATTGGACCGATTTCCTGCATCGTGATACCTGTTGGTTTACGGGACTTGAGAAGATGGCACGTCTCCTCGACTATGCTGTTGTCTTCGTTGAGATGACACGAGAGCGTCGTGGTTATTACAAGGTGCATTTCACGACCCTGTGCTCGAATCCTAAGACGGTTGAAGAAGGAGAGATTATGGAGGCATATGTGCGTCATCTGGAGCAGTTCATCGTTGCACAGCCCGACAACTGGCTCTGGTCGCATCGCCGTTGGAAACATACAAGACAAAAAAGTTTATGAAAAAAGTTGCAATAGTTATATTGAATTATAATGGTCGGAAATTTTTGGAGGAGTTTCTGCCCAATGTCATCGCCAACTCGAATGCTGAGTTAGCGGAGCTCATTGTGGCGGATAATGCTTCGACGGATGATTCTGTATCGTTTATGCGCGAGCGTTTTCCGGATATCCGACTGATTGTCAACGATTACAACGGTGGCTTTGCCTCGGGATACAATATGGCCTTGCGTCAGGTTGAAGCTGAGTATTATGTGTTGTTGAATTCTGACATCGAGGTGACGCCGAATTGGATGGAGCCGGTGATTGCCTTGATGGATTCGGACCATGGTATTGCGGCCTGTCAACCCAAGCTGCTGTCGTTTTACGATAGGGGACGTTTTGAGTATGCAGGTGCTGCTGGTGGGTTTATCGACAAGTATGGCTATCCATTCTGTCGTGGTCGTGTCTTCCAGAATCTGGAAGAGGATAAGGGTCAGTATGATGATTCGGTGGAGGTGTTCTGGGCTACGGGTGCCTGTCTTTTCGTCAGGGCCGAGTTGTATCATCAGTTAGGAGGACTTGATGACTCTTTCTTTGCGCACATGGAGGAGATTGATTTTTGCTGGCGTTTGAAGAACCAGGGTTATAAGATTATGGTGTGTCCGGCTTCCTATGTCTATCATATAGGTGGAGGTACTTTGCCGAAGAGTTCCCCCATGAAGACGTTCTTGAACTTCCGGAATAACCTCTCGTTGCTTTACAAGAATCTTCCTGATGGTCGTGTTTTTTGGACGATAGCCTATCGTATTTTACTGGATTGGGTGGCAGCTTTGAAGTTCTTGTGTGGAGCGGGTTTTGGAGATTTTTGGGCTGTGATACGTGCTCATTTTGCCTTTTATCGTCGCATGCCTTCGTTGCGAAAGGTCCGCAAGGAGATGTCGCATCAGCAGGTGGGACAGGTGTATCAGCGGAACATCGTCTTCGATAATTTCCTGCGAGGGAAACGTCTGTTCTCGGAACTGGAAAAGAGATTTTTCTCAGAGTGATATCAGTCCAAAACTTCGGGTGAAACTCGAAGTTTTTTTTATAAATGATGGTAGTTCATCAAAATATTTCTATATTTGTTGCGCAAAATCATTGAGTTATGAAAAGGATATCGTTAGGAAACACAGGAATCAAGGTCAACAAGAATGGCTTTGGCGCTTTGCCGATTCAGCGTGTCAACAATTCAGAGGCTGTTTATCTGCTTCACAAGGCCTACGACAATGGCATCGATTTTTACGATACTGCTCGGTTCTATACCGATAGTGAGGAGAAGATAGGGGAGGCTTTTGCAGATCGTCGCAGCAAGGTGATTATTGCTTCGAAGACAGGTGCTGAGACTGTTGAGGATTTTTGGGTCGACTTGCATACAACGCTTACCAATCTGAAGACCGATTATCTGGATATCTATCAGTTTCATAACCCTTCCTATTGTCCGAAGCCTGGTGATAAGGTGGGGCTCTATGATGCCATGAAGGTTGCCCAGCGACAAGGTAAGGTCCGCTTTATCGGTATCAGTAACCATCGTCAGTCTGTCGCTATGGAAGCGATTGAGCGGGGTTGTTACGAAACGATTCAGTATCCTTTCTCATACCTCTCTTCTCCGGCTGATGAGGCTATTGTGGAGGCAGCCCGTAAGCGTGGCATGGCCTTCATCGCCATGAAATCTTTGGCAGGAGGTTTAATCAATGATTCGGCCTTGGCCTATGCCTTTATGAATCAATTTGACCACGTTTTGCCTATCTGGGGCATTCAACGTGAAAGAGAACTTGATGAATTCATTTCCTATCAGAGTCAGGAACCTGAGATGAATTCGATGCGTTGGCGCAAGATTGAGGAAGACCGTAAGAACCTTGCAGGTGATTTCTGCAGAGGCTGTGGCTATTGTCTCCCATGCAGCGCTGGCATCGAAATCAACGACTGTGCTCGAATGAGCCTGTTCCTGCGCCGTGCTCCTCTTTCGGTATATCTCACCGAGGAATGGGCCGAAAAGATGAAACTCATCGAAAATTGTCAACATTGCGGTTCCTGCATGAGCCGTTGTCCCTATGGTCTCAATATCCCGGATTTGCTGAAACGTAATTACGACGACTTCCAGGAAATCTGGAATCAGAAGAATTCTTGCCGTTGACCTCTGTCACCTTACGAGTTTAATTTAATACATGATATTATGAAAAAAGGATTCTTTACTTTATTTTTTCTCATCATGTCATTCATGATGTTTGGCCAGCATAGTAATGGTTTCCCTATGTCGGAACAATCTGGTTCTCAATCGAATAGAGATTATCTCTATCTGACTGTTAACGATGACACAGAAACTAATACATATGTGCCGGTATATGGTTACTATTGTGATGCTTATTTGAAGTGTGAGTATGTGCTCCCTGCATCACAGCTGACAGATATGACGGACAATACAATCTATGGAATGACATTCTATCAATATTCTGTAGCAAATGGAAGTTGGGGGAATGCTCATTTTATTGTCTTTATGAAAGAGGTTCCTTTCACTTCTTTAATGGCAGATGATGGGTATGTTGGCTATTCTGAATCAGACATTGTTTATGTAGGTCCTCTTGATGGGACCCAATCCGAGATGCAGGTTCAGTTTGACACTCCTTATAATTATAGCGGAGGAAACTTGCTTATTGGTTTCTACAATACGGCAATTGGTGACTATACACAATCGTATTTTTATGGCACCTATGCTGAAAGGGCTTGTCTGCAAGGTTATAGCTACAATAGCATGGAGTCTGTTTCCTGTAATTCAAGAAACTTTTTGCCCAAGACAAAGTTTTGGTATGTTGCTAATCCTTATCCGTCCCCTCAGATGGTCACGGCTGTTGAACAGAATAGTAACAACGTACTTGTAAGATGGTATAATGGTACGATAGACTGGCATTCATATGCTCAATCCACATTTAACAATGCTCTTGGCTCTACTATTTCCACTCATCCAAGATGGGGTTATCTGTATCCCAATGGCGGTGATTATTCGGGCATGTCCCTGATGAAGGTAGGACTCTTTTCTGATAACTTGTATAAAGCTGTTGGAGGTAACTATACTTTAAATGTTATTTTGGGAGGTGACACGCCTGATGAGGGTACTGTAGTCAGTTCCCTAACGGTAAACGTTCCTGTAGGTGTTGACGATTGGGTTGACTATACGCTTCCGAATCCTGTATATATCACTGGTAATGAAAATGTCTGGGTTATTTGGACTGCCAATACTGTTTTTAGTGATTGGCCTGCTGGTCTTGCCGATGGCACAGATTCCAATGGGTCGTGGTGGAATGGTGGAGCTGGATGGGAACAGGTAGTGGATGCTTATGGCGTCTTTACCATAAGATGCAAATTCATGAATATCTCTGGTGATTTCTCCGCTGGTGATGATTACAGTATCTCTCAAGAGAATAACCGTGCATCTTCCTATTATAATGTGTGGAGAACCGACTATTTTAATTCGTCAACTATCACCCGGATTGCTACGAATGTCACATCAAACTCTGTTGTGGATGCTTCCTGGGCAAGCACAAGCTATGGAGTCTACAAATGGGGTGTCAGTAAGGTTTATATTGACGGCTCAGGCTTGCACGAATCTAGTATCACGTGGTCTGAAACTATCGATAAAGATATGGAACAATATGTGGGTGTCTATATGAGTCTCGCAGTGAATCTCCCATTCTCAAACGCCCTCCAAGACATTGGCATAACGCTTACTAATATATCTGAGCCGCAATATGCCTTTACCTATGCGGGTACGACGAATAGTAGTGGCTTCTGTTCTTGGCCGAATGTGCGTAAAGGAACTTACAGCGTCTCAACCTTTTTCAATGGTAGTGATGGATGTCCTGTTCAAGATGAAATCGAAATAGATGGTACTACCAATTATTATATCATGACCAACTATGTGCCTGTCATTGGAGTCCTTCAAATCCCTCCTGCAATCTATAGTGGAGAGGCATTGACTATCACAGAACCTGTACTCTATAATGCTGATACATGGGACTATTATTTGTCTTCACCTAATGGCACAATTGTAATAGACTATATTGGTCAGAGTTTGGACTATTCCTATAATGGCTGGTATTTGCATTGCAAGGCTTCGAATGATTGTGGAGCTGATTTTAGCAACTCTGTTGAGATTACTGTTGAAGATGTCTTCTCAGCTGAGATTAATCCGTCGCCAGCGGACTTAGGCTATCGTCCGTATGGCTGCTGGATGGCTCCATATGAAGTAACAATTAAAAACAATGGTCTCCCATATACGATTAACTCAGCTTCTATCTCGAATTCATTTTTCACTATAAGTGACTTAACCTTGCCTGTGACATTAGTTGAACATGGTGATGAACTGCCAATCGCTATTCAGACGGGAAATGGAATTGGAGTCAAGACGGGTACTATGGTAGTTCAGGGCTCTACAAGTATGGGTAACAGCGAGTTAACCTTATCGGTCTCCGCCACAGGCTATTATCCAACATGTCCCGATGTATGGGAAACGGCACGCGAGGTGAACTACTACCCCTATGCTGAGACACTTTTGGCAAGTGGAAATTCGCTTTATGATAACTATAGACTGCCAGGCAACGGCAAAGATGGTCCTGATGCAGTGTTTAAATTAACCTTCGACCACGATGTTGCCCTATATGCCACGGTCACTTCAGAAGCTAACTCGAAGATTGCTGTGTATCCAGAAGACTTTAATGGTCTTGGTGGACCAGATTTGAATAATGTCATTGAAATACCAGCTGAAACTCCAAATGAGTTCTATGATAGCTTTGAAGATGGTTTTAGCAACTGGCAAACCCTTGATGTGCTTGCCGGTGGTGGTACCTGGCTCCATAGTGAAAATAATCCTGGTGGCTATAGTTACTATACTGATTACGCTCATACGGGTTTATGCTTTGCTCTGTGCTATTCATATACCGACTTTATTGGTGCATATAATACCAACAGTTATATGTATACTGCTCAAAAGTATATGATTTCCGATAATTCTATTCTGAGTTTCTGGTATGACTATGCCAATGACACGTATCCTGAACCCTTCTCAGTATGCATCGCAACAGTTGACAATCCAACGGCTGGTGACTTTATTGACGTATGGAGTAATGTCATAAAGACGGGTGATTCCCGTTATTTTAATTGGCACAACGTGACTATCGACCTTAGCGAATATGCTGGAACGGCCGTCTACTTAGCCTTCCATGATGAGAATTATGACGGTTATGAAATATGGATTGATGACGTTGAACTCACTGCTGGGTCTAAAGGGACAAGAATCCAATCTCAAATTCTATACGACCAAGCTCAATTCGTGACGCATCCAGGTGGATACAATGGTCACGACATGTCGAAACTTCAACCCGGTCTGACTACTTTGGGACCCAATATGAGATATCAAGCAGGCTATTACATTGGTGATGACTTCGTCCTTAAAGATAAATCAACCATCACCGGTTTTCAAGTCTATGCATACCAGACTGGGTCGAGTACTACGTCAACCATCACTGGCCTCTACGCACAAATCTATGATGGCGACCCGAATCATGGCGGCAACATCATTTGGGGCAATACCACCGACAACCTCTTAACTTCTACCGAATGGACCGGGTGCTACAGGACTCTCGACCCCCCAGACTCGAACCGACCAATCATGAGCGTCACGGCTGAAAATCTTAACATCCATCTCCCTGCTGGTAAGTACTGGCTGGTATATTCGGCTATCGGGGCACTCTCAAGCGGTCCATGGGGCGTACCAAGAACTATCTTGGGAGAAACTAATACTGGCGATGGTGTCCAACTTGTAGGTTCTGAATGGCACTATTTGTATGATGATGGTAACAGCACTCCTTACGGAACAACATTCCAAGTGTACGGCTATGAGACTGGAGATACTTTTGTTTCTATTGATAACTTGTCTCTCGCAGCTGGCACCTATTATCTTGTGGCATCTTCAACAGCAGACGAATTTACCGTCAGTATCAATACAGATGACGAAACCTTACCTCTTGAAACTCAAGAAATTGAGTTTACAGAAGGATGGAACTGGCTCTCCACCAATATCGAATGTAGAGACAGGGACGCTTTATCCCTGCTCCAGAATGGCTTAAAAGACAATGGTATCTTGCTGAAGTCTCGCTATGACTTTAATCAATACGATGGGTCAACCCATTCATGGAATGGCTCTCTCGAAGCCATCTACAACGAACAGATGTATCAAGTTAAGGTCAACAATGCCTGCTCGTTTGCCCTGAATGGCTATTTGGCAAATCCTTCATCACATCCAATTACCATCGCATCAGGATGGAACTGGATTGGATATCTGCCTTCTAATAGTCAGTCGGTTAGTACAGCCCTCAACTCGGTCTCTCCTGTCCCAGGCGATATCATCAAGTCAAGATTTGCCTTCTCGTACTATATCGAGGGAATGGGCTGGTACGGTACCTTGAACACACTTGAACCTGGTGTCGGTCTTATGTATCGTTCTATGGCTTCCTCATCAAAGGTCTTAACCTATCCTGATGACAGCAAGTCAATCGAGATGAAGGAGAACGTCACCTTCTCAGATAATCATTGGCAACCGAATGTATCAGAATATCCATCAACGATGCTTGTCATCGCTGATGTGGAACTCGATGAACACGCACTCTTAGGGACCAATTACGAAGTAGCCGCCTTTGTCGGTGATGAATGCCGCGGTACGGCTCGCCTGATGCCTTCTCCAGTGTCGGATAGCTATCTCGCCCTGTTCACTATAGCAGGAGACCCAGCCGAAAAACTCGTGTTCCGACTCTATGATTCAAATGAGGGAGTGGAAAATCCTGGTTGGTCTCTCGAAAAACTCTCATTCGAAAAGGATGGCGTCATGGGAACGATAGAGGAACCAATTCGTCTGCATTTCGTCAGCGCCCCTGAATCCTTTACCATCTTCCCGAACCCTGTCAAAGCTGGACAACCTGTTCGCGTTGAGTTGGGAAGCCTGTCAAGAGAACAAACCGAATGCTATATCGAGGTGACCAATGCTCTTGGTAGTGTTGTCTATAGCACAACAACCACCTCTTACCCAATCATCCTCGAGGCTGCCCTTTCCTCTGGCATCTATCTCGTCAAAGTAATCACAGCAGCCGATAAGGTTTGCTATGGTAAATTGATTGTGGAATAGCTTGTAGCTTTGACCAAAAAAAGAAGCTGTTTGGATTCCAAACAGCTTCTTTTTTTTTCTCCCTTATTTTGTCTTATCAGGGAACTGCGGTATTGCAGGTGTTTCAGGGTAATCCTTCATCTGCTCCAGGATGACCTCGATGGCCTTGTTCAACTGGTCATCGATGCCCTCGAATTCATGACCAGGGTCGTTGTCGATGAGGATGTCTGGGTCCACACCATAACCCTCGATGACCCAGTTGCCATTCTCGTCAAATGGTGCGAACTCGGGACGGGTCAAAGTGCCTCCGTCAATGAATGGGAGACTGCCTCTGATACCCACAACGCCACCCCATGAACGAGTTCCGACCGTCGTGCCAATCTGATGCTTCTTGAACTGATATGGGAAGAGGTCTCCGTCAGATGCTGAGTATTTGTTGAACAACAAGACCTTAGGTCCCAAAACCATCTTGGTTGGCTTGGGCTCTGGCTCACAGTTGCGCATCATATCCCACATCGAAAGCTCACGGCGCAGACGCTCAATAATCATAGGACTGACATTGCCACCGCCATTGCCACGGTCGTCAATAATCAAAGCCTTCTTGTTGAGCTGAGGATAGAAATACTTCGCAAATTCGTTCAAGCCATCCACCCCCATGTCAGGGATATGAATGTAACCAACCTGACCGTTCGTGGCCTTGCTGACCTTCTCGATGTTATCCTGGACCATATTGTAATAATACAATCCGTTTTCATCAGCAATTGGACGTACAACGATGTCGTGACTGCCACCATCAGAGGCCTTGCTGTTGATGCTCAAAAGCACTGGAGTATTGGCTTTTCCAACCAAAGCCTGGTACATGTCTTTCATCTCGTTGGTCTTCTGCCCATCAATGGCAATGATATAGTCGCCTTCCTTGACATCAAGACCGACTTCGGTGAGAGGTGAACGGGTCTTCTCGTTCCAGTTTTCGCCTTTCAGAATCTTGTCAATCTGGAAATATCCCGACTTGTCACGGTGAATCTGGGCTCCAAGGAGTCCCATCTGTATGCGCTCTGGACGAATCCTGTCGCCATCACCAACATAGGCGTGACCGATGTTGATTTCACCAATGAGCTCTCCGATGAGATAGGTGAGGTCGTAACGGTCGGAGCAGTAAGGCACCAACTGACCGTATTTGGTCTTCATGGCTTCCCAATCAAGTCCATGCATATTAGGTGCATAGAAGAAGTCGCGCTCCTGACGCCATGCCTCGTTGAAAATCTGAGTCCACTCTTCTCTGAGATTCACCCATTTCTTCATCTGACTGAGGTCGATGCCTTCCTTCTCGTCTTTAGAAGGTCCCATAGGTCCTTTAGGTGCGTCAATGACTTTATAACCACGTCCTTCGCGAACGAGCATCTTCTCGCCATTGGCAGAGAGTTCATAACTCATACCTCCAATGGAAGTGCATTTCTTGGTCTTGGCATTGAAGAAACTCAGACCGCCGCCTTGACGTCCTCCACCTATATAATAAAGTCCGTTCTCGACACCAGTAAGTCTTCCGTAATTGCCAGCACTGACAGGCAATGCCACCACACGAGTGCTGATGCCGTCAAAGTCGATGCTGACACTCTTGGCATCCTGTGGCTTGCCAGGCTTGCCTCCTTCACCAGGCTTGCCAGACTTCTCACCCTTTCCAGGTCCTTTGTCGCCTTCACCAGATGCGGCATCCATCTTTACCTCATCATTTTCGGTAAGGAATGGGGAAGGAACGTCTTTCTGAAGCGTGACCAGATAGATACGAGTCATATCGGTGTAGACATGATTCCATTCGGTCCAGCTGTAAGTAGGATGGAAATCGCGCTGAGAGATGAAGTAGAGATATTTGCCAGTCTTGTCGAAAGTAGGCGAGGAGGAGTCGAACCAACTGTCAGTTACGGTATGGTCTTCCTTAGTGTTGATGTTGTAGATGTGTATCTGACTCACACCCATAGTGGATGGCATGGTATAAGCAATCCACTGACTGTCAGCCGACCATGCAAAGTCGCCCATCTCACCCGTCTTGTTAGAAGCGACAACGGTGACTGCTTTGGTCTTGACATCAACCATGTTGAGTCGGTTCATCTTGTCGTACCACACAATGTATTTGCTGTTGGGTGACCATTCAAGATTCATCTTGTAGGTGTCGGAATTATCGGTAAGCTGAATGGCTTCTTCTGAACCGTCTTGTTTCTGCATATAGATTTCATCTTCACCACTACGGTCGCTGATATAGGCAATATACTGTCCATCCGGTGACCATGCCACGTTACGGTCGTGAACGCCGTCGGATTTGGTGAGATTGCGGGTGATGCCTGACTTGGCAGGAACAGTCCATACATCGCCACGGGCTCCAAAAGCTACGCGACTGCCATCGGGACTGATGCTCGAGCTGTTGATGAACTTACTGCAGTCAACATATTTGTTACGAGTAGAGTTGTTGTCATCAAGAATCTGTACCGGAATAGGGTAGACCTTGCCGTCGCTGAGATGATAACGGAAGAGCTGACCTCCGTTCTCATAAACGATGTCGTTGTCGCCTAACGATGGGTATTTGATATCGTAATAGGTGTAATCTGTGACTTTCTGGGTGGTTTTGGTATTCAAATCGTAAACGAAGAGGTTCATCGTGCGGTCACGGTCGGAACAATAATACACTTTGTTGCCAACCCACATTGGGAAGATGTCCTGAGCATCGTTGTTGGTGATGTTCTCAATCTTCTTGCTGTCGAAGTCATAAATCCACACATCATCGGCCATGCCGCCTTTGTAGTATTTCCAGGTACGGAATTCACGCATGACACGGTTGTAGGCAATCTTCTTCCCGTCAGGGGAGTATGAAATCCATCCGCCTTCAGGAAGTGGAAGCTGCTCGGCAATGCCGCCTTCGATGTTGGCAGCAAATAACTGACCTACAAAGTCATCCCAGCTTTGCTTACGGGAACGGAAGATGACCGTCTCGTTGTCACGCCAAGTCATCACCATGTTGTTAGGTCCCATACGGTCGCTGACATCGTCACGACCAAGCGTTGCAGTATAAGTGATACGGGTAGGAGTACCGCATTCTGGATAAGGCATCACATACACTTCCGTGTTGCCGTCGTATTGACCCGTGAAGGCGAGATGCTTCCCGTCAGGTGAAAAACGTGCGAACATCTCATATCCGTCCACGTCATTGGTGATTTTGTGCGCAACACCTCCCTTGATGTCAACACGGTATAAGTCACCTCCATGAGTGAACACTACATCGTTGCCGTGAATGGTAGGGAATCGCAACATCTTTGCTTCTTGCTGAGCAGAGATGGCTCCGCAAGCGAGAATAAGGAGAAATAGTGATAGTAATTTCTTCATAACTGTAGATATTAATTTAAATTTACTGTGACGATATTTAGAGAGTCGTTTAGATAAACGAGATAACACTCAATAGGTTGCTCCGTCATCTCCCGTAAAAGTGAGGCGTATTGACGGAGTTGGCTATGATGCTCAGGCTTCTCTTTACCAGTTTTGTAGTCGAGGATATAGATAGTGCCATCGACTTCTGCGAAACGGTCTGGCCGGCGGATGAAATGGTCCTTCGAGAGAATCTCGCATTCGTTTTTGACGTGTGCGTTGGGGGCGAAAGCCTTGCTGATGAGCGGGTGATGGGTGATATCGAGGAAGGTCTTGCGTATCTGTTCTGCAGTCGCTGCATCAATGATGCCTTGGTCGAGATAGGGCTTCATGGCCTTGTCGATGTCGGCTTCGGTTTGAATCTCCGAAAGAATCTGATGTATGAAAGTACCCCATTCCAAAGGACTCATCGGGTCGTCAGGATGGACCCAGAACATGGATGGGGTAGGGTCGATTTCAATTTTATTGAACCAGTTGCAGGCATGTGAGTCGTGAGCCGTTTGGACAGGACGGATGAGGGACTCGCCATCATCAACTTTTTGACTGTCGGGGTCACCATATTGAAACACAACATGCTCGTTGGAGGATAAATCCTTGCATAGGGCTTCCCTCTGACTTGTGAGATAGGTGTCGATAGCGCTTATCTTGTCTTTAGAGGTGTTTTGACTGGTTAAGATATAGAGCCGCTGTTTGGGTCGCGTGAAGGCAACATAGAGAAGATTCATATTATCCAGCATGACCCGGTTGGCCTCTTCTTTATATAGGGCTTCAATCTGCGGAGTGCTGAGGTTCTTGTCGGAAAAGGTATAGAGCACCTTGTTGACATGTGGAATTGGCTCAAATCCTAACTCTTCAGGGGTGAGCCATTGTTTGATGGACTTGGTATCCATCAGGTTGTTGTTGGCAAATGGGAAAAGCACCACGTTGAATTCCAGACCTTTTGATTTGTGAATCGTCATGATTCTGACCGCATTGTCGCTCTCGGCCTGAATAGATAACTTATCTTTCTTCTGCTCCCAATAGTTGAGAAACGACTGAATCGATGACTTGTTGTTGGACTGCCAACGGTGGACCATGTCAAGGAAGAAGTTGAGATAAGGGTCATTGATGCTGTTGAAGTTGTATTCACGCATCAGGGATGAGCAGAGGTCGTACAGACTGTAGGAATGTGATAAAATGGAGTTGAGCAGTCCCGGCTCCATGTCAAGCTGCGTCTCAATGCTTAGTTTTCGTGCTGCGATATCCTTGACATTATTGAAAAGACCTTGAAGAATCCAAGAGTCAGGAGTCTGGTGGGTAGCCTTCCAGTAAAACAGGACGTTGGCAATGGCAATCTCGTTCGTGTCGTGAATTAAATAATCCAGCGTGTTGACGAGAAGCTGCACCCTGTTGGAGTTCTTTAGGAGCATCGATTCGAGCGACTGGATAGGGTAGCCCATGCTGCTGAGATATTTAGCAATCATTACCCCCTCTTTGTTTTTACGAGTCAGGATGGCAATGTCGTTATATTGAAAGCCTTTCGCCAACAAATCGTTGATGATGATAGGAAGAGTCGTGATGATATCGGTTGTGGCGGTATTGGGGTTGTTAAATAGCTCGACCTGAACAAATCCGTCCTGCTCTTTCTGTACCTTCTGATGAATGGATACTGTTTTTTGGAATTCTTCGTTTTGGTCGACATATACACGCTGACAGCTGTCTGACAACAACTTGGAACAACAACTGAAAAAGTCGTTATTGAATTCAACGATGTTTCTGAAGGACCTGTAGTTGCTTTGTAGTTCGTTGAAATTAAAGTTGTCGATAAGCGTGTTCTCAAATTCGTCGAAAGCGGGACTGTCGTCGGGCTTGGCGTAAATTCTGGGCAGGTTGACAATCTGTCCGATTTCTCCACTACGCCATCGGTAGATGGATTGCTTTCCATCTCCTACAACCATATTCAACGACTTATCTGAGAGGTTGTTGTCAATGAGAGGCAAGAGATTCTGCCATTGAAGAATGGAAGTGTCTTGGAACTCGTCAATGAAGAGGTGACGGTAGCGCTCTCCAATCCTCTCGTAGATAAATGGAACCGAGAAATCTCCCATTATCTCGTTGATGCGCTTGTTGAATTCAGAAAGATGTACTACCTGCTCTTCATCAATGTATTGGTTGATATCGTTTCTTATGATAGAACGTAACGCATAGATATATAATGAGTTGCGCTGTGTCTTGTAAAAGTCAAACGAGGCATATCCCTCGTGGTAAAATTCAAAATATGGAAGAATCTTCGTCTTGAACTCTAAATCGGCATCTTCAAAAGAGGGATTTTGAGGGAAGGTCTTGGAATACCAGTTGATTTCCCCTGAGATGATTTGCAGTTGCCTGGACTTCATCAACTGATAGGACTTGCTTTTGACGTTTTTGTATAAAGAGACACAGGGACTTTTCTTCCCATAGAAGAAGTCGGATTCGCTGAGATGATATTTCTTGCAAAATGCTTCAAAATCCTTGACGAAGACCTTGCTCCTCTCCTCAAAGCCATCCACCTTCTCTTTCACAAACTCGATGGATTCGTTGTACGCATCGAGGCCCGTGAATTCGTTTTGTTCGTTTTTCTGATAAGCGGATTCCTTGAGAAGGTCTTTGGTGAAATTGGTCAAATCACCTTCGAAGTTGGTGCTTTTCTCTTGGTCGATTCTGCGTTTGTAAAAATCTTCGATAACCTTGGTGATGAAGGGATTTGCAGTGCCAATCTGCTTGCCGATGTCTTCAACTACATGATTGATAGTCTCTTCTTCATCGGTGCTGACGTTGTATTGTGATGGCAGATGTAACTCTTTCGAGAAGGAACGTGCTATCTTCTGGACAAAAGAATCAATCGTGCTGATGTTGAAACTGCTATAATCATGTAATATATTATAGAATAATATCGTTGCATTTTCTTTCAGATCCTCTCGGGTTATACCCAGTTCTTTCAGAAGGTCGGCTTCAAGGCCTTTGGGTTCTTGTCCCTGGTCGCTGTTCAGGATGTCGTTGAGTGCAACGATGATTTTGCGTTTCATGTCGCTCGATGCCATATTTGTGAAGGTGATGGCGAGGATGCGACTGAAGTTACGTGTTGAGTTGATGTCTTTTAAGCAGAGACAGAGGAACTCTTTGACGATGGTATAGGTCTTTCCTGAGCCGGCGGAGGCTTGGTAGACTTTAAAGGCTTTAGTTTGGTTCATGGTTCGAGTTGGTGTTAGAGGAGGATGGTGTCTGAATGTCGATGAGCGGTCTATCGGGCAAAAGGGTGTTCTTCTTTTTCTTGAAGAGGTCGCTGAATCTATCGAAACTTTGACTAAAGCTCAGGCCTATTCCTTGAGTCTGTGGAGAGAGTTTGTCGTAGGTGTATAGATAGTAATACGTGTTGTAGTTAGAGTGGGAGAAGGCATGGGCGTTGAGACGACCGTCCTTGGTGAGTTTGAAATACACGTCGAAGTCGCCAACGATGTTGGATGCTCTTGAGGAGGCTGTGGAGTTGGGTCGAATCATTCCGAGGTTGGTCTCAATGGTGAGTCGGTCGTTGAACAGCTGTGTCTTCAGTGCAATGGTCAGCTCTTCATTGGTGATATTGTCGCCAGGCTTATAGTTGAGATTGATATCGAAATCATGACTGATTTGAGAAATCCATTCGGAGAGGTGATTGGTGAGGATGTTGTATCCTGTGGAGGTAGTGGTGTTGGAGCCGTAACTGAAGCTGTTCAGCACGACGAGGGAGATAGCCTGAACAAACAAGTTGGCTTGGTTGGTGGTGTCGATGACATAGAACACGGCTTGTTTCAGGTCCTCGGAAGCATTAGGCAGTCGGAGACCGAAACTGATATCGGGGTTGAGAAGCTCGTTTTTGAGGTGTACCAGACATTCAACTTTGAGGTTGTTGCTGTTAGCATAAGTGGTGTCGACGAGACCGAGTGAGCTGATAGGTGCTTTGGTTTGATAAACACCAGTGGCATCGATGGTTCCATTGCTTGGGTCACCAGTCCACGAGATGACACTGCCTGACTCGAGGCTAAAGCTCTTGCGAAGAATGTTTTCAATGTTCAGAGAGAGGTCTCCGTCGTTGATGACATAACTTCCGATAAGAGAAAGAGGACTGGTGTTGGAGCTGCCGATTTTGAGGTTGCCTTCGCCATTTGCCTCGATATTTCCTAAGTTATTGGGTAGCGAGATTTTGGCTCTTGCGTCTTGCGTGATATCAAGGTCAAGGTCCACTCTCAGGTTGTTTTTCTTTTTGACGGTGACTTCCTCTTCTTCTTCCTCGTTCTCCGATGTCTTCTCCAAAAACGTGATAAAGTCGTTTTCTTTGATGTTGTTGGAACCACCGAGCGGAATGGTCATCAGGGTGCCTTTCTTGGTCTTGGCTTTGATATAGATGGAGAGGTCGTTGAGGGGACCCTTGATT
>X415_White_Rhinoceros__coassemble_158_pt1 | contig 19031 bp, 13 predicted proteins | sample X415_White_Rhinoceros__metabat2_low_PE_005 | metagenome-assembled genome bin X415_White_Rhinoceros
GTACAGGTGTACTCCATTCGCCTTGACGGTCTTGCTTCGAGGTCCAGAAATCGGTGAAGTCCTGACCGGTAATGCCTTCTTTTTCGCCTCCTGTAGCACCGTCGCGTGAAGAGGTAAAGATGATTTCGTTATAGTTGGTGTTGGTCCATGTAGCGCAGAAATCACTGTTCTTGGAATTCACCTTCTTGAGTTCCGTGAGTTCATAGCGTGATGGATTCTCAATCCACTCTTGGATGAGGTTGGTGGTTTCGATGCCTAATGGTCCTCTAGGGTCGTCGGGTACGGCTTGACAGTAGCTTTCAAAGCATTTGATGGCATCATCAAATTTCTGATTGCTCTTGTAGGTCTCTGCAGCATAGAGATAGACTTCGGGGTGACTGTTAGGGTAGTCGGTCTTGAGTACGCGCTTATAATAGGGTTCTGCTCTTTTGGTGAGACCGATTAAACGATAGCATTCGCCCATTTGGAAGCTGATACGGGTGCGTTCTGTCTTGTTACGACGCGATTTCTTGTAGGCCTTCTTATAGCGGTCCACTGCTTCCGTATATTGCTTACGACCGAAAGCGAGGTCTGCGTTTTTGGCGGGATATCTGCGTTGAGCGTAGAGTTCGTTGTTGATGCAGAGGAAGAGAAGTGATACGATTATGAGGATGTATTTCTTCATGTGTTTTGTCGATTACAATAAGCCTACAAAGATACGAATAATTGTTGGGTTTTATTGGGTTTTACATAAAAAAAAGTCCCGCGGTAAGGCGGGACTTTTTTGCAAGCGATTAGAAGGTTAATATAAGATTTTTATCTTATTTCTTATTGTTCTTTTCTTCTTCAGCTTGAGCGATTTCCTTTTCCTGTTGTGGGCCTTTCAGCAGGTTGTAAGCGATAGGTGAGGACAGGAAGATGGATGAGAAGGTACCAGCGAGGACACCGACGAGCAGAGCGAAGATGAATCCACGGATGGTATCACCACCGAAGAAGAAGATTGCTAACAACACCACGAAGGTAGAACCTGAAGTGTTGAAGGAACGGGTCAAAGTGCTGTTGACAGCGTTGTTGATGTTTTCCTTCCAGGTAGCCTTTGGATGGTTGGTGGTATTTTCACGGATACGGTCGAAGATAACCACGGTAGCATTGATAGAGTAACCGATGATGGTCAGAACGGCAGCGATGAAGGCCTGGTCAACTTCCATGGTGAATGGAAGAACGTTGAAGAACAGGGAATACATACCGAGCATGACGATGGTATCGTGGGTCAGAGCTGCGAGAGCTGACAGACCATATTGCCATTTACGGAATCTCAGAGCGATGTAAGCGAACATCAGGACGAGAGAAACGATGATAGCCCAAACTGACTTACGGGTAACGTCGCTAGCGATAGTAGCACCGACCTTCTGAGTCTGAAGGACACCGATGGTTTCGTCTTCTGATGAGAACTGAGCGTAGCTGAGCTGAGTGTTGAACATGCCCTTTAAGCCGTTATAGAGAATCTCCTGGATTTCATTATCAACTTCTGGGTTGTTGTCTTCAATCTTGAACTTGGTCGTGATTTTGACCTGACCGTTAGGACCATAGGTCTTCACTTCAGGAGTTTCCCAACCTTCAACGTCGAGTGATGACAGAGCCTCACGGACTTGGTCAACCTTAACGTCTTGGTCGAAACGGACGACGTAGTTACGACCACCCTTGAAGTCGATACCGAGGTTCAAACCCTTGATGCAAAGGCTACCAAGGCTGATGACAATCATGATAGAAGCGATGATATAAGCAGTCTTACGCCAGTTGATGAAATCGAAGTGAGTGTCCTTCAGGAAGTTTTCAGTTAACTTAGTGGTGAAGCTGATTTCCTTGTTCTTGTCAAGCATTCTCGTGAAGATGAGACGGCTGATGAAGATAGAGGTGAACAGGGAAGTGAGGATACCGATGCAGAGGGTGACAGCGAAGCTGTGGACAGGACCGGTACCGAGGATAATCAGAACGATACCAGTGATAAGGGTGGTAACGTTACCGTCGATAATTGCTGAATAAGCGTTCTTGTAACCAGCGTCGATAGCACTGCGGAGGCCTTTACCATCGCGGAGCTCTTCCTTGATACGCTCAAAGATAATCACGTTGGAGTCAACTGCCATACCTAAGGTCAAGACGATACCTGCGATACCAGGCAGAGTCAGAACTGAACCGAGGCAAGCGAGGGTTCCGAACAGGAAGAAGACGTTCACAATCAGAGCGATATCTGCAACTAAACCGCCTTTCTTGTAGAAGAACACCATGTAAACCAGGACGAGGATGAATGCGAACACCATTGACCACATACCCTTTTGGACGGATTCCTTACCGAGTGAAGGACCAACCACTTGTTCTTCAAGGATACGAGCAGGTGCAGGAAGCTTACCAGCCTTCAGGATGTTGGCTAAGTCTTGTGCTTCTTCAATGCCCATGCCGCCACCAGAGATGGATGATCTACCATTCGGGATTTCGTCGTTAACGTTAGGATAGCTGTATACATAGTCGTCGAGGACGATAGCAATCTGCTTACCAATGTTGTCACCGGTGAGACGCTTCCAAGCCTTAGCACCTTCTGAGTTCATCTGAAGGGTGACTTCAACTTGGTTGTTCTGACCGTAGTCTTGACGAGCGTCAGTGATGACTTCACCACCGAGAGCGCACTTGTTGTCACGTGACATCTTTAAGGCAACGAGTTCGAGGAACTCTTGGTCTTCACCGTAAACTTCTGGCTTAACAGTCCAAGCAAGCTTGAGGTTACGTGGGAAGAGGTTTGCAGTCTCAGCCAACATGCTGTTGATGGCAGCGGTATCCTTCACTTGAGCGATACCAACGCGAGCCATCTGAGCAGGACCATTCTGATAGATGGAAGGTTGCAGGAGAGCAAACAGTGGGTTTTCCTTCTGGAACTTCAGGAGAGCTTCGTCATCGCTGAGTTCTTCTTCGCCTTCTTCGTTGAGCTCGTTAAGAAGGTCGTTGGCGGTGGTGTCGTTTTCAATGACTTCTTCACCTTCAACAGCTGCTTCTTCTTCAACAACGGCTTCTTCACCTTCTGCGGTAGCTTCTCCTTCAACAGGAGCTTCAGTGATGTCCTCAACAGCCTTGTTCTTTTCAGCTAACTTAGCATTAGCCTGAGCAAAGTACTCGTAGAGTTCATCAAAGTTGTAAGTCTCCCAGAATTCGAGCTGTGCAGTACCCTGGAGGAGTTTACGAACACGCTTTGGATCCTTGATACCAGGAAGTTCGACGAGAATACGTCCACTGCCTTCAAGCTTCTGGATGTTAGGCTGTGCAACACCGAAACGGTCGATACGGGTTCTGAGAATCTGATAGGAACGGTCAATAGCGCCGTCGCTTTCTTCCTTCAAAACCTTCAGGACTTCATTGTTGGTTGAGTTAACGGTGATGCCTTTATCTTTGAATTCATATAAGAAAATCGAGGCAAGTTTTGCATTAGGATCAACTTCTTCAAAAGCTTCACCAAACAGCGTCACGAAGTCACCTTCGCTCTTCTGCTGACGTGCGTTGGCAAGCTCCATAGCCTGAGCGAATGTTGGGTCGCTGGCATTGGCTCCTGCTAAAGCTCTAACGATGTCCTTAACAGAGACTTCAAGGGTGACGTTCATACCGCCCTTTAAGTCCAGACCTAAGTTGATTTCTCTTTCTTTTGCGTCACGATAAGTGTACTTCTTCACTAAGAGATTGTACACGTTGACGTTGCTGATGGAGTCCAGATAGTAATTTTCTTTCGCGTCTTTGAGAGCCTCGAAAGCGGACTCGTCTCCATTTGCAAGCTTGGTAGCCTCTGCCTCGGCAAATTTAGCAGCTTTCTTTTCCACAGACTTCGTCACAACAGTGAACGAAAGCTGGAACAGGAAGATGAGGCCGAATACGATGGCTAAAGCCTTGATTGCTCCTTTGTTTTGCATTGTAAAAACTGTTTAATTATTTGACTTTTAATTTGTTATATTTCTTCTATATCCTATTTACTCAAATTAGAGCCTGCAAAAATAGTAAAAATGGTTGTAACTTCAAAATTGTTTGAAGTTTTTTGTGCATAGATTATGACTACTTGCTCAATATTTTAACCACTTGAAGATTTCCTTATACGTAGGCTTCTTCCCGTACATGAGAATTCCCGTACGATATATCTTTGCCGCTACCCATGTCATCCCAACGAAAGAACCTAATAAGATGAGCGCCGAGACAATAATTTGCCAAATCGGAACCCCAAAAGGAATCCTAACCATCATCACCACCGGCGACGTGAATGGAATCATCGAAAGCCAGAGAGCAAGACTGCCGTCAGGGGCATTGACAACATATATGGCCGCTATGATGGAAATGATGAGTGGTACCGTGATTGGTAAGGTAAATTGTTGAGAATCAGTGTTGTTGTCGACAATAGCTCCCACAGCAGCAAACATCGTGGCATATAACAGATATCCCAAAATGAAGAAGATGACAAAGCTGAATATGATGGTGCCAAAGTCGATGGACTGAACAATGTTGACGATGCTCTGAACACTTTCATTGTCCATGATATTGTTGTTGGCGATTTCTTCAGTCATCACCGTGCCTGCACTGATAGCTTGTGGATTGGAGAGTCCCACAAAGGCCGAAAAGCCCAGATAGATGGCCCCAGTGAGGAAAACCCACATCACAAACTGGGTGAGGGCAACGAGCGAAACACCAATAATCTTTCCCATCATGAGTTGGAAGGGCTTCACACTGCTGACGATGACTTCGATGATACGACTGCCCTTCTCCTCTGAAATGCCCTGCATCACCTGACCTCCAAACAACAAGATGAAGAAGTAAATCAGCATGGCAAGAAACATCCCGAGGATAAACTGTACCTCCGAGAAGGTCTCTTTCTCGCCTCCCTGCTCATCCATACGGATGACCGAAAGACTCACCTCTGTCTTTACCTGCTCCATGATGTCAGGGTCAACACCCGATGCCAAGAGTTTTTGGGTCTCCACCTCCTTCTTCATCACGTCTCGTATGTGCTCCTCCACATTCATGGGTACTTGCTCCATACTGTATAAGACTGCACTGGATGGTATATTTAACTGAGTCTCAGGAATAAAGAGTGCTATGTCGTACTTTCCACTTTGTACAAGTTTCTTCGTGGAATCTAAGTCGATGTCGTACAGGTTGACAAATACCTGACTCTCATTGCTGGTGAATTGACGCTCGAACCAGTGACTTTGGTCGACCACGGCAATGGTGCGAACATCATTGTCTTCGTGCATAGCCAACAGAATGGGGATAATATAGATGGCCGCCATGAGGATGGGACCAAGAAATGTCATAATGATGAAACTGCGTTTCCTGACACGAGTCAGATACTCGCGCTTGATAATGAGTCCTATCTTGTTCATGGCTATTTGTTTTGAGATTGAACTTCTTGAATGAAGATGTCATTCATAGATGGCAAGATTTCTTGATAGGAAACGAGGTCTCCAAGATTCATGACTTGATGGAGCAGTTCCTTCGGGGATTCGGCCACAAAGGTCAGCTGATAACAGTTCGGCTCGTCACAGTCCTCAAGTCGCATGGTACCCGTGTCCATGAGCGTCAGCAAACTGTCGCGGTCCTCAGTCCTGACCACAATCTTATGCGTAGATGTCCGGTGGTCACGACGAATGTCGTATACCTTCCCCTCTAAGATTTTCTCACCTTTATTAATTAATGTCATGGAGTCGCATAACTCTTCAACCGAACTCATGTTGTGGGTTGAGAGTAGGATAGTGGCTCCTTGATTGCGTAATTCTAATATGGAATCTTTGAGCAGGTTGGCGTTGATAGGGTCAAAACCGGAGAAAGGCTCGTCGAAAATGAGGATGTCAGGCTGATGAATCACAGTGGTGATGAACTGAATCTTCTGTTGCATTCCTTTCGACAGTTCTTCCACGGTCTTGTTCCACCATTCGCTGATTTGGAATTTTTCGAACCATTGACGGAGTCGCCTTTCGGCTTCCTGTCGCTCAATGCCTTTCAGCTGGGCAAGATAGATGGCCTGCTCACTGACTTTCATCTTTTTATAAAGTCCTCGTTCTTCGGGAAGATAGCCAATACGTTCGATATGTTTGGGCTGAAGGGGCTTCCCGTCGATGAGAACTTGACCTGTATCAGGGGCTGTGATTTGGTTGAGGATTCTAATCAGTGTCGTTTTACCAGCACCATTGGGCCCCAAAAGTCCATAGATGCTTTGCTCTGGTACATTCAGACTTATATTGTTGAGCGCCAGATGATTAGCGTAACGCTTTGTTACACCTTTTATTTCGATTTTCATATATTTTAAAGTCTTTTATTAGTTCTGAGTTAGAAGTTAGGAGTTAGGAGTTAGAATTTGATGAGGTCTTGGTAATGCTTATTAGTAATCTATAGATTTCTTGGCAATTTTTGTTTATTTTCTGAAATTCTGATTTTGTGAGATATTCTGTCTGGATGGCTTCAGCCCATTAAGTATCCTTTATCAAACCTCTTTTTTGGGCCTCGCTATGACGTTTAAAAACAATAAACCCCTAATCTAGAACTAATAACTGAACAACTTATAACTAATCAACTCAGAACTCAGAGCTCAGAACTCAGAACTAAGAACTCAGAACTCAGAACTCAGAACTAACTAAAGTAGTCCCTTACCTTTTTGAAGAACGACCTGTCGTCATCAGTGGGGTTGGGTTTGAAATTGTCAGATTTGCTGAGTTGTTCGAGAAGTTTTTCTTCGTCCTTGGAGACCTTCTTCGGAATCCAGACGTTGACGTTGACGAGTAAGTCGCCGTTGCTGTAACCATTGATGATAGGAAGGCCTTTCCCTCTGAGTCGTAATACCTTACCGCTTTGTGTGCCAGGTGTAATCTTGACTCTTACCTTGCCGCTGACGGTAGGTATCTCGACTTCGGTGCCAAGGATGGCATCGGTGATGGAGATGAAGAGCGAATAAATCAGGTTGGCTCCGTCGCGCTCAAAATCAGGATGGGCTTCTTCTTCGATGACGACGAGAAGGTCGCCGTTAACACCATTGCGTGGGGCTGCGTTGCCTTTGCCTCTGACAGTGAGCTGCATGCCTTCGCCGACACCTGCTGGGACATCGATATCGATGACCTCAGTGCCTTTCACGATGCCGTCTCCATTACAATGCTTACACTTCTTTTTGATGATTTGTCCCGAACCACCGCAGTTGGGACAAACAGAGGCAGTCTGCATGGCACCGAAGAAGGAGTTGACGGTTTGAACCACCTGACCTCTTCCGTGGCAGGTAGGACAGGTCTCTGTAGCTCCGTCTTCTGAACCGGAACCATGACAGTGTTCACATGGAATATATTTGTTGATTTTGATAGTCTTCTTGGCTCCCTTTTCAACTTCTGGGAGGTTGAGTTTTACTTTGACACGCAGGTTGGAACCCTTTGGTCGTGCTCCACCTGAACGCGAACCTCCAAATCCACCGCCAAAGAAACTCCCTAGTCCGAAGTCGGCGAACAAGTCACCGAACTGACTGAAGATGTCGTCCATGGACATACCCTGTCCACCAAAGCCTCCATTGCCATTGAGTCCGGCATGACCATATCGGTCGTACCGTGCTTTCTTGTCAGGGTTGCTGAGTACTTCGTATGCTTCTGCGGCTTCCTTGAATTTCTCTTCGGCTTCCTTGTTGTCAGGGTTGCGGTCGGGGTGATATTGCAGTGCCAGCTTTCTATAGGCTTTCTTGAGCTCCTCTGGAGATGCGTCCTTGCTGACTCCGAGTACTTCGTAGTAATCTCTTTTTTCTGCCATGACGAATGAGTGTTATAGTTGGGTTCAGTGAATTAGTTTCCGACGACGACACGGGCGTAGCGGATGACGGTGCCGTTGAGTTTATAGCCTTTTTGGATGACATCGATGACTTTGTTCTTCATCGATTCATCTGGGGCAGGGATGAGGGTGAGTGCTTCGTGTTCGTCGGTGTTGAACTCTTGGTTGATGGCGTCAATCTCTTCAAGACCTTTCTTCTGAAGGGTGCTTTTGAGTTTGTTGTATATGAGGGTGACTCCTTGTAAGTCGGCTTCATTACCGTTTTTCTCCATGTTCTGGAGGGCACGTTCGAAATCGTCGAGGACGGGAAGCATCTCTTTGATGACGTTCGCTGCTGCGGTGGCTGTCATCTCGAGTTTTTCCTTGGCTGTACGTTTCTTGTAGTTGTCGAAGTCGGAGTAGAGAAGCAGGTATTTCTCACTGAGTTCAGCTTGAAGCTTCTTCTGTTCTTCTAATTGTGACTTTGCCTCTTCGAGGGCCTTGTCATTGTTATGTCTGCCTTTATGTCTTTTATTCTTGTCTTGGACAGGCTCTTCTTTGGGTGTTGTCTCTTCGGTTTCGGGTTGTTGTTGCTCGTTGGTGAGATTCTCATTTTTTATCTCATCGTCCTGAATTTCATTGACTTTGTTATCTTCCATATCTTGTGTTAGTATATATTCGTGAATAGGGAACGAGGGGGTATATCAAAGTGTCTGCCAATCTGGATTTTTTGACAAAATGGCAGTTCTTGTAGCACAGAAGAAAGGTGGTTATGTGTTAGATACGTTCGATTTGGGCGCCGAGGTTATTCAGGCGCAGGTCGATATATTGGTATCCGCGGTCGATTTGGTCGACATTGTCGATGATGGAAGTGCCTTTAGCTGACATGGCGGCGATGAGCAGTGCCACACCGGCTCTGATATCTGGTGAGCTCATGCGGATGCCTCTGAGGTTATGTTGACGGTTGAGGCCGATGACGGTAGCTCTATGTGGGTCGCAGAGGATGACTTGAGCGCCCATGTCGATGAGTTTGTCGACGAAGAAGAGACGGCTTTCGAACATCTTTTGGTGGATGAGGACGGTGCCTTTGGCTTGGGTAGCCACCACGAGGATGATGCTGATAAGGTCAGGTGTGAAGCCTGGCCATGGAGCGTCGGCGATGGTAAGGATAGAGCCGTCCATAAAGGTCTCTACTTCGTAATGGTCCTGAGCAGGAATATAGATATCGTCGTTGCGGTATTCCATCTTGATACCGATACGGCGGAACATTTCAGGGATGATGCCGAGTTGTTGGATGCCGGCGTTTTTGATGGTGAGTTCGGAGCCTGTCATGGCGGCCATGCCGATGAAGGAGCCGACTTCAATCATGTCGGAGAGGAGGCGATGGGTGGTGCCATGCAATTGGGTGACGCCTTCGATGGTGAGGAGGTTGGAGCCAATGCCTTGGATTTTGGCGCCCATGTTGACGAGCATCTTGCAGAGTTGAACAAGGTAAGGCTCGCAGGCGGCGTTGAAGATGGTGGTTTGGCCCTGTGCCATGACGGCAGCCATGATGATGTTGGCGGTACCGGTCACGGATGCTTCATCGAGGAGCATATAGGTGCCTTTGAGTCCGTCGGGTGCTGATGCTTCTTGGACGTTGTTGACGATGGTGAAGGAGGCGCCGAGTTTCTGGAGGCCGATGACATGGGTGTCGAGGCGGCGTCTTCCGATATTGTCGCCACCTGGTTTAGGCATATAGGCTTTCCCGAAGCGTGAGAGGAGGGGACCGATAATCATGACACTTCCTCTGAGGCGAGATGCCTTTTGAGTGAATTCAGGGGTATGGAAGAAGTCGAAATCGATATCTTTGGCTGTGATTTGAACTTTGTCGGGGGAGAGGCGGTTAATCTTCACGCCCATTGCTTTGAGCAGGTCGAGAAGGTTGTTGATATCGAGAATGTTAGGTAGGTTCTCGATGGTGACGGTCTCATCGGTGAGGAGGGCAGCGCAGATAATCTGCATGGCTTCGTTCTTAGCGCCTTGGGGGATGATTTCGCCATGGAGCTTGGTCTCGCCTTGAATTCTGAATGATGTCATAATCTTAAACTTTAAGCCTTATACTTACTTGGTTTGTTGCATGCGTTTCTTATAAGCCGGGTTGTTGGGGTTATTCATATCGGCTTTAGGGTTGGATTGTTTTTTCTTTTTCTTCTTTTTGGTAGCAGTGGTATCGCCTGGGTTGTTGTTTTGTTTTTGTGAGAGCACGGGTTTGGAGAGGATTTCGGCGGTGCCGTTGAGTTTGGTTTCTTCATCGAGGACGAGGATGCCGTTTGACATCTCTTTCAGGTCGTTGATGATTTGTTGGTCGTTGACCACATTGCCATTCCATTCGAGGTAGTTGCGTTTCATTTGGTTGGCGATGGAGTAGGCGAGTGCTTCGCGGGTCTCGGGGTTTTCTTCTTTGGTGGCGAGTTCAATCATCTTGACCATATACTGACCGTAGTGGCCGTATTTGATGTTATGGTTGGAGTAGTCGACATGATGAGGTTTGGTAGTGGCTGACACGGGTTTGGGTGGGTCGTAGGGACTATCGACGTCGAGTTGATAGTCGGAGATGATATAGAGGTGGTCCCAGAGTTTATGCATGTAGTCGGAGCTGTCTTTCACTTGTGGGTTCATCTGAATCATGACGTTGATGATGAAGTTAGCGGCTTCGGTACGTTTCTGGCGGTCTTCAATCTCGAGGAGATGGCGTATCATTTCTTGCATGTTACGGCCATATTCTGAGATGATGATATCTTTTCTTTCTGTGTTGTAAACGAGACCTTTTTTATCCATGGTATGTAGTGATGTTTTCGGTAATATATTTGGGTACAAAGGTAGGGAAAAAACTGATATGCTGGATAATTAATTAATAAGGTGTTGATGAAGGGGTAGGGAGGTACAATAAAAAAAGCCAGCGATGTATCGCTGGCTTTTTTGTATTACGAATTATCGAGTTATTTTTTACGTTTGCTAATTGCGTATGCTGCACCAAGGCCAGCGAGGAGGAGTGTACCACCTGCGAGTGGAGTAGCAGGTTGGTTGGTAGTCTGTCCGTGGCTTGGGAGCAGAGGAGATTCATTTTCTGCTTTGGCACTGTTCTCTTCATCGAAAGCATAGCCGAAGAGGCTATTCTGAGCTGAAGCACAGAGACCGAGTCCGAGGACGATCGTGAGTGATAAGATGAACTTTTTCATGATATGTAGTGTTATTTAATTTGACATTTTTAGGAAGTAGATGACGTTGTAGCGTCATCTACTTCTTATATTCATATTATCTGATGACGATCTTCTGGACGTTACCGTTGAGGCGGAGCATATAGACACCAGCCTTAACATTGAGGACTTCGTCGTAGCTACCATTGACGCGGCTGCTGCTGATGATACGGCCAGTCATGTCGATGATTTCGAGGTTGGATTCGCTTTCAATAGCAGGGATGATAACGCGGTTACCTTCAACGATAGCGAAGTTGTTAACCTTATTTTCTTCAACGCCAGTGTTGGTGAACATGATTCTGAAACGGCTTTCGTAGTCGCTTGCGTTAGCGCGGAAGGTATAATAAGGAGTGACGTTGAGGTCGATATCAGCACCGGTGATATTATCAATAAGGTGGAGATAGCCGCAGGTGAGGTTTTCAAGGTTTACCTTGATGGTGTATTCACCATATTCCTTGGTTTCGAACAACATTGGGATAGCAATGGTCTTTTCGTTAGCTTGGAGGATAGCATAGTCTTTACCATTTTCGTTGAAGTAGATGTGACTAGCATTCTGGTTCATGCTAAGCTTCTGAAGGTTGTCAAGTTCATTGAATCTAATGCAAGCACGGTCGAGGAGACCTTCGTTGTTGTTGAGTTCAATGTTGATGACGCTTGCAATGCTACGCGTATTCACTGTGCTTCCCATATTTGGAGTGAGGGTGAGTCTTCTTGCAGCTGCAGTACCACCACTGCTTCCTAATACTGCAAAGAAAGCGGTGCAAGGAGCTACGACTGGGTTAGTAACAGCGATGACTTCATTTCTGCCTTCATTCATGGTGTAATAGCCAGCATATTTAGCACCACCAGTTACAGTAGCATTTACTGGAAGAGTATTGCCGGTGAGGTGGAAGCCTGGGAAGTGTTCACCACTTGTATAAGCATATGTGTATGTGACAGCTGCAGAAGCATCGTTGACTTCACCAGTGAATTCCAATACTGTTTCAGCTGCGTTAGCATACATATAACCGTTACCATTGTCACTTGGGACGAAATCGGCATGGTTTTCATACATTGTTGACTTATAGTTCTGCCATTCGTATGGTAATTCTTCAGTTTCTTCGTCAACACCTTCTGCATCGAAGAAATAGAGGTCGAAGTCACCAGTCAGCATGTTTCCAGTTGTAAGAATATCGGAACCAGTTGGGTTAGCGATGAAATAGTAGCTGTCTTTAGTGCCAGTGTAAGCAGCAATGTTCTTTTCGAAGATAGCGGTGATTTCATTGCCGTTAGGGTCGAGCTGGCTGCCGTCGCTAACAACTAATTTTGCGTAGACTGGTTCAGCGCCGCCGTCGACGATGCAAGCGCCGTTGATGATAGCGGTATCGCACCAGCAAGGAGTTCTTGGAGTCCAGTTGGCTTCAGTTGACCAGTTCATGTTAGTACCATCTTCGAAGATGCAGTTGGCTGGGTAGTCATATTGCATAGTTTCTGGATCAGCTAAGGTACCAAATTCAACGTCTGGTTGATAAACAACCTGTTGTAAGCAGACACCATCAAATAAGGTGTTAGTAGCATGGTCATAAATCTTGAAGTACAGGACATCGCCTGGATTGCCATAAATAATCATCATGAGTACTGGGAAACCAGCATGGATGTCAATTAACATTTGTCTTCCCATTACAGCACCTTCATAGGTGTCGCAGAAAGCTGCAACTTCGTAACGGTCGTACTCGGTGCACTGTACACCTTCAACATAAACTAATGCGACTACTGCGCCATTGTTTCCGTCGTATGCTCCTGCATTAGGTTTAGCAAAGTAAAAGTTATCTTCAGCCTTTGCAGCAAAGCATACCGACAATAAAAGAATTAATGATAAAAGTTTTGTTCTCATTGTATTATTGATTATTTAACTATTAATTTTTCAATTGATAACTGCTTGTCGCTGCTCAGCATCTTCACAGTGTAGATACCAGGAGCTAAGTTCAGATTTAAAGTAGTTTGTTCTGAAGTGACATTTTCAGTCATAACGGTAACACCAAGTGCGTTGATGACTTCAACTCTCATCTTGCCATTAACAACTGGCATGCTGATGGTGAGCTGTGCATCGTGGTTGACTGGGTTAGGGAAGAGCTTCATGTTAGCAAGAATCTCTTGGTTGCTGAGGATACGGTTGAAGTACAGAACATAAGGCTGTTTCAGTGAACCTTCCATATCATCGGTCATATAAGTGTAAGTGTTTTCTGCAACGTAAACATCACCGGTTTCCTTGTCAAGGAGACGGAACTCGAGGTTATCACCATCGTTACCGCTGATGGTCATGAAAGCAATGTGTCTGCCACTGGTTTCTTCAAACATTGGAACCACAGCACCACGGCATTCACCTGCGAAAGCAGCAACTTCGTAGTTGTCGCTGGTGACTTCCTTACCCATCAGGTTGATGACAGCAATGATGTTCATGTTGGTTGCATAGTTGTGAACGTTTGCAGTCCAATTGGTAGCAGGAACTTCTCTGATAACATCGCTCTTGCTAGCTGGTGCATAGTAGAAGTTTTGTGCAGGACCATTGAGTTTGTAACCCAAACCTGGTTCCAACTGAGTCAGAGTACCTAACCATTCTGAGCCGTTGTAAGTAGCCATACCTGACTGACTCTTGATTGATGAACCGGTAGCAGGAGTGTAATTAGCCATGGCAGCATTGATTTCGATTGCTGTGCTGCTTGGGAAACCAACCCATGTCCAACCAGCTTCTCCAGAAATTTGAACATCACTAATTTCTACTGGCAATGCCGTCATGTCAACGTCTGCAATTGCATCGGCAACGTTGATGGTGTACATCTTTGTGTTGTCAATCTCTGTAAGCGTACCAGCCCAAATACCATTTGAATAAGATGTCATTTGAGTTTGAGATTTAATGGCAGTAGCATTTGTACCCAAAGCGGTTTGAAGCATTCCAAGACCATTGTCGGAAAGATCAACGTAACTTGACCACCAACTCCAACCTGCTGCGAGGTTGATTTCTTGGGTTTGTTCCTGCGTAGCAATGTATGCAGGTTGATTCGTTGTCAGTCCGTGTGCGCTTGGTAACAGCGGGACGACAGTCTGAGCACTTGCTCCGAGGCCCAGAGCTAAGGCTAAACTTGCAGTGAGAAATAGTTTTTTCATTGTTTAAACTTTTTAATGCGTAATATGTTGATGATCAATATTCTAAAAATTCATTTTAAATGTATTCCCCGCGGATAAGCACTTCTTACCCACTTTTTAACGGGCAAAGATACAAATAAATGAATTACATAAACAAGTTTTTTCGGTTTTTTTTTCGAAAAAAATGATGTTTTTTTGTGTTTTAGGTAATATTACCTACTCCAAGCCCATTTCCCCTCATTTTACAATAAAATACCTTTTGTTTATAGAAAGACAATAAAAGTGTTCAATATAAATCTATAAAGTGTATTGCAAAATCTACATTAAAAAATGTATTTTTTTTGTTTTTTGACCTTCCGACTAGATAATTTGTAACTTGGCAAATTTTAACATTAGCTGTTTCGTGCCCTCATTGTCGAAATGAACCGTGGCTTTTTTGTTAGCCCCAGCTCCATCAAGCGACAACACCGTGCCTTCCCCAAACTTCTGATGAAAGACCCTCATGCCCTCTGCCAATAAATCAGGATTCGAAGGTACAAAGTCACCATGTGAGGCCTGACTGGTGACTGGAGTCTCAGACTTCGGCATAGGACTCTTTGACTTTGACTCAAAAACAGGACGCCGCGTGTCATGAGCCGTGGAACCAAAAGCAGGCCTGCTTGACCAAGCCCTGCGACTGTCGTCAAATGAAGAAGTGCCCCTGAAAGAGGCCTTGTGCGTGCGCTCGATTAACTCAGGATTGATTTCCTCAAGGAATCTCGATGGCTCACTCAACGATAAGTTACCATAACGATATCGGGTCTCCGCACAAGAAAGCGTAAGCTTCGTCATGGCACGGGTGACCGCCACATAAAACAACCTGCGCTCTTCCTCCAAATCTTCTCGAGTGCTTAAAGTGAGAATGCCAGGGAAGAGATTCTCCTCCATGCCTACGACATAGACGTATGGGAACTCCAAACCCTTGGCCGAGTGAATGGTCATCAAACTGACACAATCCTCAGCCCCGTCGTCCTTCTTCATCTCATTGTCGGTAAGCAATGCTACATCCTCCATGAAACGGACTAAGTCGACCTGAGCGGCTTCACCCGTGGTCTCGTCTACTTGCTGGTCAGAGAACTCCATGATGGCGTTCAACAACTCCTCGATGTTCTCAACACGACTAACGCCCTCTGGACTGTCGTCTTCCTTCAGCAACTTTACGATACCTATCGTGTTGGTGATGTGCTTCGCCAAATCAAAGGCGTTCATCTTCCCCTGAAGACTCTGGAAACTCTTAATAAGGACCACAAAATCTCGCACCTTATTAATAGTACCCATATTGAAGTCCTGTGGAAACTGGTCGTTGGAGATGCAATGCCATATCGAACAGCCTAATTCGTTTGCCATAACCATCATGCGCTCGATGCTCTTCTCTCCAATGCCCCTGGCTGGATAATTGATGATTCTCAACAGCGACTGCTCGTCCTCAGGATTGATAACGACACGGAAGTAGGCGAGAAGGTCCTTGATTTCCTTGCGGTCGTAAAACGACAAACCTCCATATATCTTATAAGGAATGTTCTGCTTGCGCAAAGCGGCCTCCATGGAACGCGACTGGGCGTTGGTACGGTACAAGATGGCAAAATCCTTGTTGGCCAACTGTCGCGACATCTTATAATGAAAAATGCTGTTGGCTACCTTGGTGCCTTCTTCACTGTCGGTGGCTGCATGTATCATCCCAATCAGCTCTCCCTGCTCATTGTCACTCCAGACCTTCTTCTTGATTTGGTCCTTGTTGTGACTGATGATGTCGTTGGATGCCTGAACGATGACTTTCGTGGACCTGTAGTTCTGCTCCAGACGAATCAGCTGGGCATCCGGATAGTCTTTCTTGAAGTTGAGAATGTTCTGAATGTTGGCTCCACGGAATCCGTAGATGGACTGGGCATCATCACCCACCACACAGATGTTCTCGTACCTCGCTGCCAACTGCCGCACGATGAGATACTGCGCAAAGTTGGTGTCCTGGTACTCGTCGACAAGAATATACTTGAAATGATTCTGATATTTGTATAACACCTCTGGATTGTCACGAAGCAACACGTTAGTATAATATAAGATGTCGTCGAAATCCATGGCATTGGCTCGATGAAGTCTTTCGTTATACAGCTTGAAAATCTGTCCGATGAGAGGCTTCTTGGCCTTGCTGTCGGCTTCCTGGGCATCTGCATCCTTGGCATAGTCCTCCGGTGAATAGAGATTCGACTTGGCAGTGGAGATGCGTGAGAGCACCGTCTTGGCCGGATAAACCTTCGTGTCGAGCTGCAGCTCTTTCAATATCTGGTTGATGAGGGCCTTGCTGTCGTCCGTGTCGTAAATAGTAAAGGTAGGGGTAAATCCGATATGATGGGCCTCCATGCGAAGAATCCTGGCAAAGATGGAGTGGAACGTGCCCATCCAGACATTCTTGGCATCACTGGAGTTGACCAACTTGGTGATACGCTCCTTCATCTCACGGGCGGCTTTGTTGGTGAACGTCAGCGCCATGATGGTGAAGGGGTCAATGCCCTGTTGCGTCATGTATGCAATACGGTAGGTGAGGGCACGAGTCTTGCCAGAACCTGCGCCTGCAATGACCATAACAGGTCCTTCGATAGTGGTAACTGCCTCACGCTGAGGCTCGTTGAGTTGGTCTAAGATGTTTGCCATTTGGAATCGGATTTGGATTGCAAAGTTACATTATTATTTCTATCTTTGCACCTCCTAAAAATGAAATATCATGGCAGTACGTCAAATACCTACCTTGCTGCTTACCGGTTATCTTGGAAGCGGCAAGACTACATTAGTCAACAGAATCTTATCGAATCGTAAAGGTATCAAGTTCGCAGTCATCGTCAACGACATCGGTGAAGTCAACATCGACGCCGACCTGATTCAACAGGGGGGCATCGTGGGACAGAATGACGACAGCCTCGTGGCACTTCAAAACGGTTGCATCTGCTGTACCTTGAAGATGGACCTGGTTCAACAGCTGAAAGAGATTACCAGCATGCAGAAATTCGATTATATCGTCATCGAAGCAAGCGGAATCTGCGAACCAGAACCGATTGCTCAAACTATCTGCACCTATCCAAGAATGGGTATGGAATACTATAAAGATGGTCTGGCTCGTCTCGACTGTATCGTTACCGTGGTGGATGCGCTCCGCCTTCAGGATGAGTTCGGATGTGGCGAGAACCTCGTCAAGAAAGACCTTAAAGAGGACGACCTCGAGAGTCTCGTCATCCAACAAATCGAGTTCTGTAACATCGTGCTGCTCAATAAGGCTTCCGAGGTGAGTGCACAGGAACGTGAACGTATCAAACAGATTATCCGCGCTCTTCAACCTAAGGCTGAAATCATCGAGTGTGACTATGGCGATGTCGATTTCGACAAAATCTTAAATACGAAGATGTTCGACTTTGACGAGGTGGCTACTTCTGCTACCTGGATTCAGGCTATCGAGGGCGGTGTAGATGTCGAAGAGGAACACGAACACCACCATCACGACGATGATGATGACGACGATGACGATGAACACGAAGAAGGCCATCACCATCATCATCACGACCACGACCATGAAGGTGGAGAAGTGGAAGAATACGGCATCGGCACCTTTGTATATTATAGACGCCGTCCTTTCCATCTGGGCAAGTTCGACGAGTTCGTGGCTCGCAAACTCCCTCGCAACGTCATCCGTGTGAAAGGCATCTGCTATTTCCGCGATGAGGAGGATATCTGCTATGTCTTCGAACAGGCAGGAAAACAAATCCAGCTGCGTAACGCCGGTCAGTGGTTCGCTACCATGCCAGCTGATGAACTGCGCGACATGATGGAACGTGAACCTGGTCTTCGCCGTGACTGGGACCCAGTATATGGCGACCGTATGGAGAAACTGGTCTTCATCGGACAACATATGGACAAAGAGGCCATCGTCAAGGCTCTTGATGAATGCCTTGTATAATTCTGAGTTAGGAGTTAGAAGTTGTGATAAAGAATATAATTTTTGATTTCGGTAAGGTCCTGGTGGACTACGACTTTCCTCAGTTTATGCGTCGGTTGTCGGACAATGAAGCTGAAAATGAGGAGTTCGCTAACATTGTGCTTTCTAAGTATTGGAATGCTCTTCTCGACAAGGAGGACAAGCCGTTTGGAGAGTATATGAAGGACTTGAAGGCGCTTTATCCGAAGTTTGAGGTGCAGATTGATGCTTTTGACCATCGTTATCAGGAAATCATGACGGGTGAGATACCTGGCATGCGTGAGGTCTTGTCCGATTTGAAGCAACGAGACTATAAGCTGTATGGTCTGACTAACTGGAGCAGCAAGGTATATGCTACCATTGAGGCTTACGACATCTTCAAGCTGCTGGATGGTTATGTCATCTCCAGTGAGGAACATGCTCTAAAACCCAATCCTGAGATTTATCTTTGTCTTCTCGAACGCTTCCATTTGAATCCCGAGGAATGTATCTTCACGGACGATAGGGAAGAGAACGTGGAAGGCGGCAGAGCCGTCGGCATCGAGGGAATAGTCTTTAAGAATGCAGAACAGTTTGCGAAGGAATTAAACCATATGTTGCGCGACGAATAGTGCTATTCACTTCCAACAATCCATAAAAAAAGCCACCCGTTGAGGTGGCTTTTTTTGTTGCGGAGAGAAAGGGATTCGAACCCTTGGAACGCAAAGCGTTCAACGGTTTTCGAGACCGCCCCGATCGACCACTCCGGCATCTCTCCTGGTCAAAAATTAAGCGGCTTTTCAGCCGCTTTGCGGAGACAGAGGGATTCGAACCCCCGAAGCCTTTCGGCTTAACGGTTTTCAAGACCGCCGCTATCGACCACTCAGCCATATCTCCGCTGCAAAAGTACAAAA
>X415_White_Rhinoceros__coassemble_159_pt1 | contig 18943 bp, 9 predicted proteins | sample X415_White_Rhinoceros__metabat2_low_PE_005 | metagenome-assembled genome bin X415_White_Rhinoceros
CCGTGGCAAGAACATGATGGGTGGAGGCAACGACGAACGCGAGAGCACCTTGAACCAGCTTTTAACTGAGATGGACGGCTTTGGCACCAACAGCGGTGTCATCGTCCTGGCTGCCACCAACCGTGCCGATATTCTCGACAAGGCACTGATGCGAGCAGGACGTTTCGACCGTCAGATATACGTCGAACTTCCCGACCTGATTGGAAGAAAAGAAATCTTTGATGTTCACATGCGTGGCTTGAAGCTCAGCACGGATGTCGACCGCGACTTCCTCGCCAAGCAAACCCCAGGGTTCTCAGGAGCCGACATCGCCAACGTGTGTAACGAGGCAGCTTTGATGGCAGCACGTAAGGACAAGGAATTCATTGAGAAGCAAGACTTCCTCGATGCCATCGACCGTATCATCGGAGGCCTCGAAAAGAAAAACAAGATTATCACCGCCGAAGAAAAACGCGTCATCGCCTTCCATGAAGCCGGTCACGCCACCACAAGCTGGCTGCTTCAGTACGCTCACCCTCTGGTAAAAGTTACCATCGTCCCAAGAGGCAAGTCCTTAGGAGCTGCCTGGTATCTGCCAGAAGAACGTCAAATCACCACCAAGGAGCAGATGTATCACGAGATGATTGCCACCCTCGGCGGAAGAGCAGCCGAACAGGTTATCTTCGGTCAAATCTCAACCGGAGCACTCTCCGACCTTGAAAAAGTCACCAAACAAGCCTATGCCATGGTGACCTATTATGGACTCAACGAAGAAATCGGCAATCTGAGTTTCTACGATTCCACCGGACAACAGGACTACAGTCTCACTAAGCCTTACAGCGAGAAGACGGCTGAGACCATCGACCAGGAAATCAGCAAACTCGTCGAAAAAGCATACCAAGAAGCCATCAGCATTCTCGAAAGTCACAAAGACGGTCTCACCCAACTGGCCAACAAACTCATCGACAAGGAAGTCATCTTCGGTGAAGACCTCGAGACCATCTTCGGCAAACGCCCATGGAACAAGGAAAGCGATGAGTTAACCGCTCAAGAAGAAACCAGCCACGAGGAAAGCAAGGAGGAAAACCATGATGAAAGAAACGCCTAAAGGAGAAACCAAAGGAACTACCAAAAAGGAACAGATTCTCAGCAAGATACGCAATGCCGTCATCGAGAGATCCGAGGCCAGCTTTAGCGATATCGACCTGCAAACCGACACCTGGAATCCTATCCGCGAAGAAGACGGTAACGCCATCACCTTTGTCCAAAAATTCAAGGACTTAGGAGGCATCTTCATCTACCTCGAAAGCGAAAACGAATTCAAAGAATGCATGCAGCAGTTAGGACCACAAAACAGTTGGAACCCTATCTGGTGTACCAGTCAGAGAATGCAAGAGTTCCTCAGCCAATATGGCCTAAGCTATAGTCCTGTCGCCGAACGCAACGAAAACAATAAACTGGTTTATATCACCGACTGCGACTATCTCATTGCTCAAACCGGAAGCATCGTCCTTTCCGATGCCCGAACCAACTCAAGAGAAGCCTGCTCTAAAGCCGACATCATGCTCGTTGTAGCCCGTACCGAACAGATTGTATGCAGCCTTAACGAAGCCCTCAACACGGCCAAGCCAGAACTCATTCAACGCAAATCCAATCAGTTAGTGATTATGACTGGGAAGACCAGGACCTACGACATCGAACAAAACCTCGTCGAGAACATCTTCGGTCCCCGTCAAGTCGCCGTTTTCCTCATTGATGAATAAGCAATTTAGAATTATTCTAAATTGAAAAATTATTTTATTGATTATCAGCACTTTAATTTAATGTGTGAGATTTTTTCAATAAAATAATTATTTTTTGTGCCATATGAAACAAATATTACTATATTTGCATGCGTTAAAAGGATACGAAATAACAACACAAGATAGAATATAATAGAAAAAAGGAAATAGAAAGAAACGTTAGCATCCTCGTTGCATTTAAGGCCTAGGAAACCTTTATGAAGGATGAAAATAATCTCAGAGATGCTAACGATATCTAAGGATAAGTGTGGATTGCGAGGAGATTATATGGCGAATTCCTAGGCGTCGAATGCACTTGTGATCCACACGCTTTTAAAAGAGCGTACACACCACTATAGCTAATAATTACCTAAATTTTTAAAAAAATGGAAAGCGAGATCAAAAAAGCCAGAAAGACGAGAGCTAAGAGACCAGTTGCACAAGAAGGTGATGAAAATGCAATCTTCATTGGCACTCTCATTCAGCAAGAACTCAAAAATCAGGAAAGAACGGTGTCATGGTTAGCAAGAAAACTTGACTGCGACCGCACCAATGTCTACAACATTTTCCGTCGTCAGGACATCGACACCGAGCTGCTTATGCGCATCTCTGTGATCCTGCACCGTGACTTCTTCGCTATCTTCTCAAAAGAAGCTAAGAAGAAAATCACCTCAAATCCTGCTCTGTAATTGAGTCAAACAAACAACTGGAAAAGCCCGCTTTCGCGGGCTTTTTTTATTTTGTAATAGAATCAAAGTCGTGTCACGACTTCAAAAACGAACTCTTATTTCATCAGCTCGTTGATGATGGCTTCAATTGAAACGCCTTCTGCTTCTGCCGTATAGTTACGGATGATACGGTGACGAAGTATCGGCACAGCTACATGCTGCACATCCTCAATATCGGGTGAGTATTTGCCATTCATCAGCGCATGAGCCTTGGCTCCTAAGATAAGATATTGTGAAGCACGAGGACCTGCACCCCAACTCAGGTAACGATTTGCCCACTCATGAGCACGCTCTGAGTGAGGACGAGTCTTCGAAACCAACGAAACAGCATACTCGTATACGTGGTCCGAAACCGGCACACGACGTACCAACTGCTGGAAATAAAGAATCTCTTCGGGACTCAACACCGCCTCAACCTCAGCTTCCTTCCCTATCGTGGTGTTTTTGACGATATCAATCTCTTCCTCGTACGAAGGATAGTCGAGCAATAGATTCATCATAAAACGGTCAAGCTGTGCTTCTGGCAAAGGATAAGTGCCTTCCTGCTCAATAGGGTTCTGCGTAGCCAAAACGAAGAAAGGCGCCTGCAACGTATAAGTCTTTCCCGAAACGGTAATGCACTTCTCCTGCATGGCCTCCAACAAAGCTGCCTGAGTCTTCGGAGGCGTACGGTTAATCTCATCGGCCAACACAATATTGGCAAACACCGGTCCCTTGATAAAACGGAACTGACGCGACTCATCGAGAATCTCCGTTCCAACAATGTCAGAAGGCATCAGGTCGGGAGTGAACTGGATACGGCTAAAACTCAAGCCCAAAGCCTTCCCGATTGTGTTGACCAATAATGTCTTTGCCAGACCAGGAACACCAACCAACAGGACATGTCCCTGACAAAAAATAGATAATATCGTATTTTGGATGATTTCATCCTGACCGACAATCACCTTCCCGATTTCTTTCTTCAGACGGTCATATTTTTGAACCAATGCCTTGGCTCCTTCTACATCAGATGAATACATTGTGTTGAATCGTTGAATTGTTATTTCCACTGGAACTTAAACTCACAGTCGGCGAAGTCCTCATCAATGCGGATGAAAGCTTTCTTCGACTTCTCCTTAATCCATTTATCGATGGCCTGCTGTTTCTTCTGGCCAAGTGCCCAACCTTGAATACGCCAGTAATCATCAGTAAGATTGGCTTTATGGGCTTCATATTTCTTCTTTACCAGAATGAGACGGAAACCATCCGTATTATCGTTCGTCACCATCGGGATAGGGTCGCTCACCACGTTTTCTTCGAGACGACCAATCACGAAAGCGATGTTCTTGTATTCGTTGTAATAAGCTTCCAACTCCTGAAGGTCCTGTTGACTGATGCGATAGCCTCCGGAGGCTGCATTCACCATGTTGCCGCCATTGTTTTTCGAATCGTCATCACTGAACTGAAGACAGGCTTCTTCAAATGTCATGTCTCCATTTCGAATCAGCTGTGCTGCCGAATCAAGTTCATGCTGAGCCTGTTCAAGAGCCTCTACAGGCACCTTGGCAGTAAGCAGGATGTGACGACAGTTGACATAATTTTCACGGCGCTCAATGAGTTGGATGATATGGAATCCGAACTGAGTCTCCACCACGTCAGAAATCTCTCCTTCGCGAAGGTTAAAAGCTGCCGTCTCAAACTCAGGGGCCATCTCGCCACGACCGAAGAAACCAAGTTCGCCACCATTTTTGGCCGACCCTGGGTCTTCCGAATACATGATAGCCAATGTCGAGAAACTCTCACCATTCAGGATACGACGACGCATCTGGTAAAGACGGTCTTTCACCTCTAACTTCTCATCGATGCTAACAGGTGGACGTTTCACAATCTGAGCAATCTCATATTCAGGACTCACCATAGGAAGACTGTCCTGCGGCACGCTACGATAGAAAGCACGAACCTCAGCTGGAGTCACCTCAATATCCTGCATGATATCCTTTTGGACCTGTTCCTGAAGCATTCCGTCCTTGACAGCACGGCGGAGCTCATCTTTAATCTCAGTGAGCGTCTTGTTGAAATACGACTCCATCTTTTCCTGAGAACCTAACTGAGAGATGAAATAACTGATACGACGGCTCATCTCGGCCTCGACTTCATCGTCGGTGACCGTGAGACTGTCCATCTCAGCCTGATTCAGCATCAGCTTCTGAAACATCAAGTCCTCCAGAATCTCACAACGTACTGCAGTACCAGTACCCTGGGCACCGCCCTGCAGACGATACTGCATATACTGATTCTCAACATCCGACTGAAGGATGATATTCTTTCCCACAACAGCAACGACCTTGTCGATAACCTGGGTCTGTTTCTCCTGTGCATACACGGCCGTCATACATACCACAGCCCCTACAAACAATATTACGCGTTTCAGCATAGTCTTTTCCTTCTTAATAAATCTCAAAAGCATGTTCCTTCATGGCTTTCTCATACAAGTCATCTTTCATCTTTGAAAGCAATTGCATCTTGCGTTTCATCAGGATAACGCTTTTGATGTTCGAATATTCTATCTCAAGAGGAGATACACTCTCTTTCATGATATAATCCTCAAAACGAATCATATAAGTGAGATTCTCCCGCTCAAAAGTGACAAATTTATTTTTCTTCAAGAAGCTCTCTGTATTGTAAACTTCCAAAGGAATATCTTCAAGCAGGTCATCGAAACGCACCCAGGTGTCGACATCCAGAAAACTTGACACCGCAAAATGCGTGGCCAAGATATCCAATTGAGGAAGTACCAAGGTGTCACGATTACTCAACACCTGCTGAAAATCCTTTTTATGCTTGCAGTCATTCTCAATGATGACATAGGCAACCTTCACCATCGTCGAACGAAGCTGAAAGTTATCCTTATTCTGCTCATAATAGTCTGCAATTTCTTGCTCATCAACGATTGTGTCAAGATACTGTTCCACCACCTGTGACTCATAGGCATACGCCATCAGAGCATTACGATATTCCTCTATCTGCTTGGAAAAGTCACGCTGCTCGTCCGACAGGTTCTTCTCTGCTTGATGCAAAAGCAACTGGCGACGAATCCACGAATCGATGAAAGCATTAACCCTGGAGAGGCTGTCCATTGACTGCTCACCAGCTGGGACAACCCCTTCAAGGTCGTTGAGATACAGTTTATTCCCATAGCATTCCGCTACGACAACCTGATCAGCCTTCGCAAAATAATCGCGACAAGCCATCACCGTCAGCAGGGAAAGAATTCCGAGAAAAACTGCTATCTTTCTCATTTATAGAGTTTTCTAACTTTATCAAGCACTACTTTATCCACAACATATGGATATTTTTCGTGGAGTCTCTGCATCCACTTCTCTTCCAGTTCAACCTGGTAATCAGAAGTCACCAGTCCCTTAGCCTCACGGAGAGTCTTAGGTTCCGGCTTGCGGACCTCGATGATGTTGACCAGCACGGTTGACTTGTCGACAGTTGAAGGAATCTCCTTCATGGTACCAGCCTTCCATTCCGTTTCGTCAACAAACTGGTTGTCGCCCTTCTGGTAGAAACCGTTGCGGACATAGACGAAGTTGACGGAGTCACGGACTAAGACGTTACGGAGACTATCGAATTCCACACCTTGTGCAAGATAATCCTTCACGATTGGCAGAGATTCAGGATGTGTGACCGTGATGACACAAGCCTTAACGCGGTCCTTCCACATATAATTCTCAGCATGACGAGCATAGAATTCCTGAAGACCAGTAGTGTCTTCCACAGCCTTATTCCAAACCTCTTTCTCCATCAAGTCGAAGAGAAGGATACCATCGTTATATTCCTGAACGAGGGTCTTGAAGTCAGGATATTTCTCTTCAAGATGCTGGTCGGCATAATCCAGAACCTTCTCGCTCTCGAAGAGTTCGAAGAGTTGGTAAGCATACGTAGCAGGCGTCACATAACGCTGTGGAGTCTGTTTAGCCTGGATGTACTCTACAAAGTCGCCCACAGTAAAGGTAGCATCGCCAATCGTGATGACTGGAGCCGTAAGGTCAGTGTTCTCAGCAGCAACAAAATGCTCACCGATAATCGTGCTGTCGACAGATGTCATGAAGGTTTCGATGTTATGGTCGTTACGTTTGAAACCATAGTCCGACTTGATTTGCTGAAGGACCACTTCTTCTGATTTCTTTGAACGCATATCCTTCTCGATACGGTCGGAAATGCCCTGTCTCTCCTTTTCTAAGGTACCAATCTTCGAAGTAGAGATTAACTTGATGATATGGAAACCGAAGTTCGTGCGGACTGGCTTTGAAATCTCTTCTGGCTGAAGCTGCTTCACAGCCTCGATGAACTCAGGGACGATGCGGCTCACGGTGAATGCCGACAAAGCACCACTGCGGGTGACGGTACCACGGTCGTCAGTGTACTTGTTGACAGCCTCGTTCCAGTTCTTTCCATTCTGTTCCATCAACTCTTTATAGATGTTGTCAGCCTTATCACTGGCAGCCTTGACAACCTCTGCTGAAGCATCCTGAGGAACTTGTATAAAAATATGCGCTGCTTGTGTTGTACCAATTGCATCAGTAACACTAGTCACTTTGATGATATGGTAGCCAAAATCGCTACGGACTGGCATGGAGATTTCTCCTTCTTTAGTGTTGTAAGCTCCAGTCTCGAAAGGATATACCATATCGAAGACGGTGAAGTAACCCAGGTCACCTTTGTTGCCCTTACGTGCAGGAGTGGTCTCGGTAGCCTTCATATCGCGAGCCGATGGGTCTTCTGAATAGGTGGCAGCAAGCTGTCCGAAATCAGCACCTTTCTTCAATGCCTTGGCACGGATATCCATAGCTTTGTTATAAGCCTTCAGGGTATCGGAAGGAAGAGCATGCTTGTCGCACTTCACAAGGATATGAGAAGCTCTGATATCTTTGAGTTTACGTTGATAAGCCTCTTCGATGAGGTCTTCGCTGACCTGGTCATTGGTGAAATAAGGCTTAGCGAGTTGTTTACGATAGCCTTCCAGCTCTCTCTTGAACTTGGCACTGGTGTCGAGTTGCATCTCTTGGGCTTCCATGACTTTCATGCGGAAGTTGACAAAGAGTTCGAGATATTCGTCAACAGTCTTTTTCTCCACAACATCGCCTTTAAGGTTATTCTTGTTGTAGACATCGGTAAATTCCTTGACAGTCACAGGCTTATCGCCGATGGTCATCAGAATCTGGTTATCGAGTTTCGACTGTGCTGACACAGTTATGGAGGCAGCCGACAATGCTACGATGGCGAAAGCCTTCAATAAACTTGCTTTTTTCATTATGATTTATCTTTAATGGTGTTTCGATTAGAAATTGTTACGATCTCTTGCTATAGTTTGGAGCTTCCTGGGTGATGGTGACATCATGTGGATGGCTTTCGAGGATGCCCGAGCTTGTAATCTTGATGAACTTAGCTTTCTTCAGTTCATCGATAGTGTGGGAACCGGTATAGCCCATGCCGGAGCGGAGACCACCGACCATCTGATAGACGACTTCTGAGAGGGAGCCTTTGTAAGGTACGCGACCAGCGATGCCTTCTGGAACCAGCTTCTTAACATCGTCTTCCATATCCTGGAAATAACGGTCCTTTGAACCACACTGCATGGCTTCGAGTGAGCCCATACCTCTATAAGTCTTGAATTTACGACCTTCGTAGATGATGGTGTCTCCTGGAGATTCGTCAACACCTGCGAAGAGGGAACCTGCCATGATGGACGAAGCACCAGCGGCGAGGGCCTTGACGATATCACCCGTATAACGGATACCGCCGTCAGCAATAATCGGCACTCCAGTGCCTTCCAAAGCCTTGGCAACATTCAGGACTGCGGTGAGCTGAGGGACACCAATACCTGCGACTACACGAGTGGTGCAGATAGAACCTGGTCCAATGCCAACCTTGACTGCATCAGCGCCTGCTTCAACAAGTGCAAGAGCTGCTTCAGCAGTAGCAACATTACCAGCCACGATGTCGATGTTATCGTAACGGGCACGAAGTTGACGCACCATATCCAGAACGCCCTGTGAATGACCATGAGCCGTGTCAACAACCAAAGCATCAACACCTGCATCAACCAGTGCATCAGCACGTTCCATCGTGTTAGAAGCAATACCTACAGCTGCAGCAACACGGAGACGACCACGACTGTCCTTGCAAGCATTAGGACGAGCCTTCACCTTGATGATGTCTTTATAAGTAATCAGTCCGACAAGATGATTTTCGGCATCGACAACAGGTAACTTCTCAATCTTATATTCCTGAAGGATATCTGCTGCCTTTTCAAATGAGACCTCCGTGGTGGTAATCAAATCTTCACTTGTCATGACTTCAACGATAGGACGGTCATAGCCACGCTCGAAACGCAAGTCACGATTGGTGACGATGCCCTTGAGCACGTTGTGACTATCCACTACTGGAATACCACCAATACGATATTCATTCATAATGTTGATGGCATCACGCACTGTAGCATCCACGTTGATGGTAACAGGGTCGCTAATCATGCCATTCTCGGCTCTCTTGACCTTACGGACCTCTGCTGCCTGCTTGCCTATCGTCATATTCTTATGCAGCACTCCGATACCGCCTTCCTGTGCAATGGCAATAGCCATCCGCGACTCAGTCACAGTATCCATACCTGCCGATACAATAGGGATATTCAATGAGATATTACGCGTGAATTTGGTCTTCAAACTGGTCTCACGCGGAAGGACATTACTATAAGAAGGGACTAACAAAACATCGTCGTAAGTCAAACCTTCACCAACAAATTTTTCATTATCTAGTGCCATAAGAGTAGATTTTGTATTAATCGGCAAAGATAAAAAATATCTTTGAATAATGGCACTTTCAGTCGATAGAATTATTGCACCATAAATTTTCGGTAAAGCTCCACCCCATCTTCATCGACACAACGCAACACATAAGTGCCTTTTTCTACATCGATAGGCATCTGATGATTCAGTCGGGTCTGACCGAAATAGGTGTCGTTGACCGTCCAATAAATCTTCTTCTCAGGATGACGATGTGCGATTTCAAAGATGACCTGCTGACGGTCGCCCTTGATGCCAATCGGGATGGTGACCTTCGCATCGGCTTTGGGGTAAACAAAACCCATGACTTCGTCGGGATGCGCCGAAGCACAACCCGGAAACATCTGAGGCATAGGACGATAAGCTGGTGAATGATGCTTAAAGAACCACTCCTGAACAGGAGGCAACACCAGATAAGTCTCGTAACAACGTTGGTCCACCGGATAACAATCAGGCAACACCGCATACTGACGGGTGCTGTCGAGAAACACCTTACGATGGTAGGGACAGACGCCCAGCTTCGGCTCAACGTCTGGCATCATCACCTTCTTCGTCTTCTTGCAGATATCCGAAGCGGGATAACCGGTATCCTCACACACCTCTATCTCAACGGCATCAGGCGTCGACGAAGGATAGGTGTAACTGTCCTTGAGCAGAGCCGCCACATCGAACATAAGAGGGGCTGCCACGCCCACTCCAGTGAGTCCCGGACGTCCTTCTCCATCGGAATTTCCCACCCATACTCCAATCACATAATGGTCCGTGATGCCTATCGTCCAAGCATCCTTGAAGCCATGACTGGTGCCCGTCTTCCATGCCACGGACCGCGACGAGGCAAAAGCACTCCAGCCGATTTGACTCGAGGGACGGGTAAGTCCCTTCATCACATCAAAGGTGATGGCAACAGCAGCTGGTGAAAAGAGACTGGCCTTCTCCTCGACTTGTATTGAATCGTCCAAAGTAACCGCCATCCTGCCATAGGCATTGACCAGGTCATACAACGAAGCCTCGGCGCCTCCAACAATCAACGACAACCCATAATGATCGGCATCGAAAATCACGCCTGAGAGATTTAAACGTCGTAAGAGCGTATGAAAACGCTGATGTCCATAGTCTTTCAGCAACGATACAAACGGGGCATTCAAAGAATGCTGCAAAGCCACATTGGCTGGCACCGCACCCCAGTACTGACCCGAATAGTTTCGGGGCGTGAAACCCGACAACGACATCGGGACATCGGGCAAGAGCATCGTAGGCAACAGCGTGCCTTCATCAAGCATCGCAGCAAATAAAAAAGGCTTCAGGATACTGCCTGTCGAACGTTGGGCCTTGACCATGTCGACCATGGCGGCATCATGCGCCTGAAGATTGTTCCCCACATAGGCAACTACTTCATTAGTATGATAATCAAGAACATATACTGCTGCATTCTCAATCTCATTCTGATGATTCACTTGATAATGAGAGTTCATCACCCCCTCAATGCTCTGCTGCAGACTTCTATCCAGCGACGATTGAATCTGTTCGCCTTTATGCGTCTTCTCAAGCTGCATCAGATAATGATAGGCCAGCATCGGCATGTCATAGGGCTTGGCCGGGAGCGACTCCATCAGAGCCAGCTCACAGTCCTCCTGGTCGAGATGCGGCACATGGAACCTTCGTGGAATCCACACATCAGAGTCAGGCATACGTTGCAACAATGCATCTCGCTTTTCCAAAAGACGCTGACGGTCCTTACCTGGATGTATCATCGCCGGGGCATTCGGAAGAATGGCCAAGGTGGCTGCCTCTGCCCATGATAGCTGGTCTGGCGTGGTATGAAAATATCTCCATGCAGCGGCATCAATACCTACCACATTCCCTCCAAAAGGGGCATGCGAGGCATACAAATCCAGGATGTCTTTCTTGGAATAATGCAGTTCCAGACGCAAGGCTAATACAACCTCCAACAGCTTCTCCCCATAAGTCCTCGGAGGATTCTTCCTCGCCATGCGAACTACCTGCATGGAGAGGGTGCTGCCTCCTCTCACCACCTGACCGGCCTTGGCATTCTGTATGAGAGCCTGGACAAACGAAACAGGGTTGAAACCCGGATGCGAGAAGAAATGCTGGTCCTCATATTCCAAGAGACAGGCTACATATTTTGAAGAATAGTCGCCTGAGCCCGGGAATCTCCACTGTCCGTCATCAGCAATAACAGCTCCCAAAAGCTCCCCATTTTTATCGGTCAACACCGTGGAATACGGGTCATCGAAACGCGGTACGGGGATGCATAAAAAGATGAGGAACAAGCCGAAGGCTATTCCGATTGCTATCAAAAGCTTGCGATACGCCTTCAACGTGTTCCTCATCGAATCATCTATCTCAAACAACTATCAGCGGACCTCAACCTTACGGGCTGGGACCACATAATAGATGGCATTGTTATACATGTCCTCACAACGGACTGCAGGCAGCATATAAACGCCTTCGTAGGTTGCATTCAGCTTCAGACGGAAGGTCTTGCTGGTTCTCGGCATCAAGTCGAAGAAATAGTAAGCTCTGTCGTCACGAAGGTCGATATGCTTGGCCTCGCCAAAGCCCTGTCCGTCTTCATTCAGACGTTCATTCACCAGCTCCCATCCTGAAGCAAGATAGTATGCTAATGAAAGCTCTGTAACTTGATAATCAGATGGATTGCTAACCGTTACCACAGCAGTGAAATCGGTTCCCTTGTTCAAGACAGATGGGTCAACAGGATTGCCGTTCTTGTCGACATAACGAACCGTCATGTTGATAAAGTAACCGCTTTCCTCCATCTCATGTTCTGGCTTCGACGACTTCACAAACACCTTGGTGGTAATCTTCTGGTTGGAGTTATTGGTGATTTCAACTTTGTTGCTTCCCATGACAGGAGTCACGTCGTAAGCAGCAGAGCCTCTGTTGGTATTCACGCTGCGTTCTTCTCCGTTGAAACGGATTGAAGCGGAGATTGGAGAGTTGGTGGCATCCACCTTTTCTGCATACTTACCTAACACATACAGCACAAAACCAGCCGTCTGTGTGTCGAGCCATTCATCACTGTTCATGACATCGCACAACTCGTTGACATGAGCCTGTACCGTGGCTTCATCAGCACCGCTGACCATCTCGGTATAGGTGCGGAAGGCCAGGTCACGTGGCTTGGAGCCAAAGGTAGTATAGTAATCTGACAGCATTGCTGTTTCATCGACAAAAGGCAGAAGCTGGAGCGCCAGGTTCTTCTTACCGACCGTCGAATAGGTAGCTGCAGTCAAGATTTCCGATAAGGTGTAGTTCTTTTCAAGTTCCTTGAAACGGTTCAAAGCGCCCATCTCAGGACTGCCTGCCAAAGCCAACACAAACAGACGATATGCCTGGATGGTCTCTCCCTGCTTGTAGTCAGGGTTGTTACGCCACTGCTTGGCAATGCCTGCCTGGTACTGAACCATACCGTCAATCATATACTGAGGAACCTCAAAGCCCTGAGTCTTGGCCTCGGCCAAGAAATGCAGTGCATACAACTCCGTCCAAGGATTCACATACAGACCGCCAGGCCAGTTCGTCATGGAGAAGTCGGAACGCTGATAGCTCTTCAGACTTGCGATACCTTCCTCCACAGCAGCACGAATATTATCCTTACGTTCTGCACTCAAATCGGCGAAATAATTTAGATATAATTGTGGAAATGCTGCAGACACTACTTGTTCGAGACAACCATAAGGATAGGTGGTCAGATAATCGAGGCGACCGAAGATATTGAGAGGGATGAGAGAGGCGACCATGACATCACCTGATGCTGAGCCTTCGATGCCATCGACGTTGAAGTTCAGCACGTCGGTAGCATTGGGTTCGACGACCTGGGTATAGGTTGCACGGTGTTCTGCATTCGGGATGCGGATTGGCATCTCGGTGACAGAGTGTGCGGAGTATCCATCGCCCGTCACAGTGACATCCATAGTAGCAACGCCGAGGGTCTCAGGAACCTTGACATCCAGAACGACCATAGCTTCGCCATCGTTGTTGACCTTTACGGATGCTGGATAATCCGTCACAGGAGTCAGGTTTTTGTTGTTGACAGTGACGTTAAGGTTCTTGCCCTTCATGGTAGGAGCCAACACTTGAATCTTGAGTTTCAGCTCATCATCAGGAGCCACTACACGTGGAGCCGAGGCATAGAGGTTGATTGGGTCGACAACCGTCATCTTCTGTCCCGTTGCGCCATAAGCCTTGTCATTGCCCTTAGCAATCACCATGAAGCGGAGCGCTCCAGAGCATTGTGGGACTTCGAATTCGTATTGATGCGACTGACCTTGTTTCAGTTCATAAGGTCCCATGGTCACGGCGTAGGCCTTGAAGCGGTTATCGAGCACCACATCGTGGTCGATATAGCCGTCACCACCGGTAGCAAACACATTGCCGAACTCACCCGTGAAGGCATCGATGATATAATTGTAGTTATCCCAAGTACGAACCTTGAGTGCCTGTTTTGCATTGAAATAGGCGTATGGGTCAGGGGTAGCGAAGTTGGTAAGACTCAGGATACCTTCATCGACGATAGCGAGGGTATAAGCCATAGGCTTGCCGTCGGCTTCCTTGACATTGATTTGGATTGTCTTGTTGGTGTTGGAGGTCTCAGGGATATTCAGCACAGGATGCAGCTGCAGTTTGGTATCTTCCACCTTGATTGGCAGCACACCATACATACGCACTGGCATGTCGTTGTCGGCATCGCGAGGCTGGATGAGGGAGACATAGACGTAGATGTTAGGCACCATTTCCTGGGTAGCCTTGATTTCGACTTTGCCTTCGGTACCGAGTTTATCGAGATAGATGCTCTGCAGAACCTGGTCGTTGGATTCGACGGTGACCAGAGCTTTAGCCTTATCGTTGGATGGGAAGTTCACGATGATGTTTTCGCCAACGGCATAGGCGTCCTTGGTGCTGTTGAGGGCAATCTGCATAGGAGCATCGCCTTCGCCAGAAGCATGGAGGGTAGTGTAATCCCAGTCGAAACGCATAGTCTTGGCAAAGGTGTTGCCGCCTTGCTGGTCGGTGATAACGAGGAGATAGAGACCCCATTTATTATCCGGCACATTGAGGGTAATCTCGGTGGTACCAGTGGAGCAGGTAATCATACCATTCATCATCGGGCGTTTGTAAGAGCCGTTGACATATTTCTGGAGGTCGTAGGCATCTTCGCTTGACCACCACCAATAGCCGTCAACCTTATAGAGATTGTATTCGAGGGCTACGGTCGACTTGCAGAGTTCACCGGTTTCCTTGACGATAGCGACAGGGAAGCGCCAGTTACGGTTGGTGAAGTAATACTCGCCCCATTTCGACTCGGTGGCAGGCATCTCAACACCGACATAACGGTTATGAGGTGACAGCATAGCTGATGACGATACGATGCTGAAGTCGCCGCCTTCTTCAAACACCTTGGTGGTGAAGGTAGCGCGCATCATCTGGTCGGAGCTCAGGTCGGAAAGAGGGTCCATGCTGATGATAGCATTGCCTTTGCTGTCGAGTTTGCCAAAGTAAAGGGCATATTCGGTTGGGTAGTAACATTCTGACTCGTTGACAAAGGTATAGGTTGGGAAGTTCTTGAAACTAGTCGTTCCGGCGCTGACTTTCACATCGACAGTCGTAGGCAGGTCTTTGACTTCCAGACCGTTGAGCCATTGAGCGTGGACACCGACGGATTCGGAGTGGCTGAGGCTGATGACTTCAGGAGTGTTGAAGCGGATATCGAGGCGGTTAGGTTTCACGGTCTCGATGCGCAGGTATTTGGTGATGACGCTGTTACCTACCTTGAAGTTGGCTTTCCACAGACCAGTTTCATCGCTTGGGCTGGTTTGCACGTTATAGGAATAGATACCACCGACAGGGCTGTTGTTGGTTTGTTTTTCATAGAGTCGGCTGGAGGCATCGTAGACTTCCATCACGACAGGATAGTCGGCTGGCAGGTTGGTGCCTGAAGAGGTCACCATGAGGTTGAGTTGCAACTCATCGCCTGGGCGCCATACACCGCGGTTAGAGTAAGCGAAGGCAGCAACGCCGCGTTCTACTGACTCGCCATCGGTGTTGAACTTACTATATGAGAGAGCGCTGCCATCGTTGAGTTTGATGACTGACTTTCCGCCGTTACGGTCCTTGGTAACCAAGAAGGCTGGACGGTTAGCGCAGGTGAGTCTCACATGGCCTTTACCATCGGTGCGGCCTGATTCAATCTGTTGGCGCTGGAAGTTATAGGCAGTGACATTAGCGCCTGACACAGGCTCGGCATCCGAGATGCTGAACACATAGACATCGACATTCGAATCGTCGCCCATCTTAGCGGTGACGGCGAGGTCTGACACGAGGACATTCTTCTCGCAGCTTACCCAGTTATAATAATAGCCATTAAGAGGGTCATTCCAGTCACCATCATAGGGATAGTTCTTAGAAGAGCCGGCATTACCGGCCCAATACTTAGCCTCGAGTTGTTCATCTTCGAGGTTAATCTGACTGGATTCTTCGGTAGCGTAGGTATAATCGACGGGACCGAAGTCGAGGATGAGCTGATACATATCACCTTTCTTGACGTCGATATAGTCGTTGAGGACGATTGGGAAGGTCTTCCACTGGGTCGGGCAAGGGTTATCGAGAGTGATTTTCACTTTCTTCTCGAGGCGGCCGGCCTTGCGGATGCCATAAGTTTCATCGAGGTCGTTGTCCTGATAGAAGGAGAGGATGTTATCGTCGAGGATACGGACGATGCGGAGGGTTACGCTGTTGAGGCAGAGAGCATCGAAGTACACGACTGGGTCGTCGGCTTCAGGGATGATGACTCCGTCTTCGGTCCAGCGGACTTTAGGCATGAGGTCGCGGAGGTCCATGGTCTGGGTAAATTCCTCACCGAGAGAATGGCCGTTAATATCTTTGATACCAGCATTGATGGTGAGGTTGATTTCATCGAGGTACCATGAATAAACCGTGCTTCTGTCGAAGTAGAGGACCAACTTGTTGCCCACGATATCGGCGCGATAGCCAATCTCAGGTTCAAGGGTGATAAAGCCATCGAGATTCCCTTGTTTCAGGGGTTCGGTGAAGGTGATGGTGGCGTTGCATTGTTGCTGGTCGACCAGGACATTATCCACGCGGAAGGTATCTTTAGCGCAGACGGTCAGGGTTTGGGAGAACTTCTTCGCCACGTTGAGGGCTTTACCATCGAGCACGAGTTCGAGGTTGCTGTCGCTACTGCCACGTTTCACGTTGTTGATTTGGAACACATAGCGGCGGTCGTTGACAGGTGATGCGGTGACTCCGTATTTCTCCACGAAGGACGATTCGAAGAGTTTGAGGGCTTTTTCGCTCTCGACGGGTTGTGTGAAGAACACATCGACATCATACTGAACCTCATCGGTTTCGTAGTTGGATTCAATGCCGACAACGTTGAAATGTTGTCTGTTTACGTTGTTCTTTTTTCCTGTCTTATCGCAGGATGCGAAGACAACCAGGACAATGAGAAGCATCAGGCTTCCCAGAGTTTTGAAGGTGTTTTTATTCATGATACTACCTATATAATTAAAGCGCAAAAATAGTAATTTTATATTATGGAGTCGGTTAGATTTCGTTACAGCACATAAAAAAAAGCCACTCCTGAAACCAGAAGTGACTTTTCATATAAAAATGTGGTTCGTTTTGTATTCTTAGGCGTCGATATTTGCGTAGGTTGCGTTTTGTTCGATGAACTCACGGCGTGGAGCCACATCGTCTCCCATAAGCATGGAGAAGATATGGTCGGCTTCCATGGCGTTCTCGATGGTAACCTGACGGAGGGTACGATGAGCTGGGTCCATAGTGGTCTCCCACAGCTGTTCCGGGTTCATTTCACCAAGACCTTTGTAGCGTTGCACGTCGACAGCGCGGTCGGTGCCGTTCTTGGAGAGTTCGGCATAGGCTGCCATACGTTCCTCGTCGGTCCAGCAGTAGCGCAGAGGCTTAACACCACGTTTAATCAGATAGAGAGGTGGGGTTGCGCAGTAGACGTAGCCGTTCTCGATGAGTTCTCTCATATATCTGAAGAAGAAGGTCAGAATCAGGGTGGTGATATGGCTACCATCGACATCAGCATCGGTCATGATGATAATCTTGTGGTAACGGAGTTTATCGAGATTCAGAGCTTTGGTATCTTCTTCGGTGCCGATGGTGACACCAAGGGCGGTATAGATGTTACGGATTTCTTCGCTTTCGAAGGCGCGGTGTTGCATGGCTTTCTCAACATTCAGAATCTTACCACGCAGTGGCAGGATAGCCTGGAAGGTACGGTCACGGCCTTGTTTTGCAGAACCGCCTGCAGAGTCACCCTCAACGAGGTAAAGCTCGGTCTTGGCAGGATCGCGTTCAGAGCAGTCGGCAAGCTTGCCTGGCATGCTGAAGCTGGAGAGGACACCTTTACGCTGCACCATCTCACGAGCCTTACGGGCTGCCTGACGGGCTTGAGCGGCAAGGACGACCTTATCGAAGATGGTCTTAGCCTCTTTTGGATGTTCTTCCAGATAGTTGGTCAGATGTTCACCCACGATGGAGTTGACGATACCCATGACCTCGTCGTTACCGAGCTTGGTCTTGGTCTGTCCCTCGAACTGTGGTTCAGGCACCTTCACGGAGATGACGGCGGTGAGACCCTCACGGAAGTCATCCGGAGAGACTTTCACCTTCGACTTCTCAAGGAGACCCGACTTCTCGACGTAGGCGTTGAACGAACGGGTGAGACCCGAACGGAAGCCCTGGAGGTGAGTACCGCCTTCGATGGTGTGGATGTTGTTGACGTATGAGTGCAGATTCTCAGAGTATTCTGCGTTATATTCCAATGCAATCTCGACAGGCACGTTGTTGCGCTCGCCAGAGATGGAGATAGGTTCAGGAATGAGTTTCTCACGGTTGGCATCAAGATAGCCGATGAAGTCAATCAGACCATTCTCCGAATAGAAGGTCTCGCTACGATAGCTGCCGTCCTCAAGAGGCTCACGCTCATCGGTGAGAGAGATGTGAATGCCATGGTTGAGGTATGCCAACTCACGCATACGGTTAGCCAAGGTATCGTAATCATATTCCGTGGTCAGGAAGATGGAAGCATCAGGCTGGAAGGTGATGCGAGTACCCGTCTTGTCGGTCTCACCCACAACCTTCACATCATACACAGGCTTACCACACTCGTATTCCTGACGGAACACCTTACCCTCACGGTAAACTTCAGCAGTCATATGCGTCGACAATGCGTTGACGCAGCTGACACCAACACCGTGCAGACCACCAGAAACCTTATAGGAACCCTTATCAAACTTACCACCTGCGTGCAGCACCGTCATGACGACTTCCAAGGCAGAACGCTTCTCCTTGGCATGCATGCCCGTAGGAATACCACGACCATTATCCAACACGCTGATGGCGTTGCCCTTCAAAATATGGACGTCAACCGTGTCACAATAACCTGCCATGGCCTCGTCGATGGAGTTATCGACAACCTCATATACTAAATGATGCAAGCCACGGAAATGGACATCACCAATATACATAGCAGGACGCTTACGCACTGCCTCCAAGCCTTCCAAGACTTGAATCTTATTGGCACCATATTCTTCAC
>X415_White_Rhinoceros__coassemble_167_pt1 | contig 18634 bp, 12 predicted proteins | sample X415_White_Rhinoceros__metabat2_low_PE_005 | metagenome-assembled genome bin X415_White_Rhinoceros
AATCACCCAGAAAATCAACGATAACAACCGACTCTTCCTCTCAGCTTACCACGGTCACGACGAATTCTCCATGAAAGACATGGTCGGCCTCGGCTACGGCAACTCCAGCGCCACGCTGAAATGGAACCATATCTTCTCCGACCGCCTCACCTCAAACCTCTCCGCTACCTACTCGCATTTCAACTACGCTATCGACATCTGGTTCGACCCCTACGACTTCACCATCAAGGCAGGCACCAACTCAGCCAGCCTGTCCTACGACTTCGCCATGCTGTGGAACGAACAACATACCACCAAGTTCGGCGTTACCTCTGGATACGAAGCCTATAAACAAGGTCAACTGTACGATAGAGGAGGGGCTTTGTCACAATACCTTCAAGTCGACTCCACCGTCAACGTGGTACGCAAAGGCTTGAACCATGCTCTCTATATCACCCACGATTATGCACCTACCCCACGTCTCTCGTTCCGCGCCGGCATGCGCCTGTCATGCTTCCAGAATATCGGTGAGGAAGAGTTCTACGTCTTCGACGAAAACCACTCCGTGACCGATACTCTCCACTATGCCAACGGAGAGATTTTCCATACGGAGATACATCCCGAACCCCGCCTCGCCGCCATGTTCCGCATCGATGAACAATCCTCCGTCAAGGCTTCCTATTCTCGCACCGTGCAATATGCCCAAGTGGCCTCTGCAGCCACTGGCGGTCTGCCCTTCGACGTGTGGTTCCCCATCAGTCCCAACATCAAACCTCAGAAATGCGACCAGTACGCTGTTGGCTATTTCCGGAATTTCCACAACGATGCCATCGAGACTTCAGCGGAAGTGTATTACAAGGACTTTCAGAATGTCATCGATTTTAAGGATAACGCCCTGACTTATGGCAATCTGCTGATTGATGGTGAACTGCGTTGTGGCAAGGGTCGCTCTTACGGCATCGAACTTTTGGTAAGGAAAAACATTGGCAAGTTTACAGGCTGGGTGTCGTACACCTATTCCCGTACCCTGCGTACCATCGAAGGCATCAACCATGGTAACGAATACCGCTCACCTTACGATAGACCCCATAACATCGTGATAGTGGCCAACTACGAGTTCACGCCTCGTATCGACGTATCGGTCAACTGGATTTATAATACAGGTCAGCCAGTCACCTATCCTTACGGACAATATACCATCGGCGGTGTCACCTATGCCGTATATAATGGCAGTCGTAACGAAAGCCGTTATCCCGACTATCATCGCATGGACATCTCAGCTACCTTCAAGTTAGGCAAACCTAAATGGAAGAAATGGGAGAGTGAGCTGAATGTATCCGTCTACAATGCCTACGCTCATCATAACACCTGGGCGGTTACTTTCGAACAAGACCCAGAGGGAGGCATCATCACCAATAAGATGTACCTGTTCTCTGCCGTGCCATCCATATCCTATAACTTCAAATTCTGATTGCCATGAAAAACATCAAAGTAATACTGTATCTTTTATCGATTGTTCTTCTGGCTTCGTGTACCGAAGAGATTGTCATCGACCTTGAAGAAGGCAGTCCTATGATTGGCATCGACGCTTCGATTACCGATGAGATGAAACACCATGAGGTGATTTTGAGCTATTCGGCTGATTTCTACAACAGCACCGATATCCATATGATTAGCAATGCTGTAGTGCTCGTAACAGATGGTGTCGATACCATTCCTTTCTACGAATGCGATACGATGGCAGGTCACTATTTCTCGCCCTTGATGGCAGGAACGAAAAACCGTCTCTATCGTCTGCAAGTCGCTATCCCAGATAACAGCGAACCGGATGGCTACCAACATCTCTTTGCTGAGAGCTATATGTGTGACAACGTGGAATCTATGGATTCTATCCGCGTCAGCATGTTCAACGGTCCCACAGATACCATTCCTACTGTCCTTTTCAGAGATACCCTGGAATATCTCTATCCTTATTTTCAGAGTCTGCCGGATATGTCGATAGTGTATATGCCTATGGTCTATAAAAACGATACGCTACTCACTGATGTCTTGACAAATCGGATGCTTATTCCTCAAGGTGGCTATGCAGGGTACTATGTCAACGGTCCAGAGATGTTGGAAGCTAACAAGGAGATTCCCATCTATCTGTTCATGCGCAGCAAACTTAAGGATGGCGACCGTTTTAAGGCTGAACTATATAGTGTTCCGATGGACTATATGTATTATTTATACAGCATCAGTGCCTCGATGGGAAGCAATCCTATGATGGGAGCTCCTACCAACCTCATTACCAATATACAGCCGGAAGGGAAGGGTGTGGGTTGGTTCTATGCCGCCTCGATAGTCTCTGCCGAAACGGTATATCATAAATAAGCGTCTTTTTTTCTTGCAAAAAAGAAATCTTTCTATATTTGCTATCGCAAATTCTAAAATCATAACATTATGAGAAAACATTTACTTTTCTTCCTCGCACTGCTGTTTGTGTCAGCAGGCTTCGCTCAAAACCGTGCTACGCTTCTTCAAGAATCATTTGATGGCTCAAGCATGCCAGCAGGCTGGTCTATCCAAGGTCTGGGAACCACCAACTGGACTATCTCTCCCACCAATAAAGCCGGTGGTACTCCTAACGAAATGAAACTCGACTGGAGTCCTCAATTCAACGGTGTTTCTCGTCTTGTCACTCCAGAAGTCGACCTCACTGGCATCAGCAGTGTGGTGGTGTCATTTAAGCATTCTCTCGATAACTACACTGGAACCAACACGATTGGTGTAGCTACCTCTTCCGACAATGGTGCCACCTGGAACGACGGCTGGACCCACGGCTACTCCAACAGCACCTCTTACGAGGTCAGCGAAATCATTACCACCCCTGATATGGGTAACGCCAACGTGAAATTCTGTATCTATTTCACTGGTAATGCCTATAACATCAACGACTGGTATTTCGATGATATCCTCATCTTCTCGCAAGAAAACCTCGACCTCGCCATCACAGGCACCACCCTTCCTGCTGCCATTGGCGCAGGCTCCATCGAATTTGGTGTCAAGGTGTATAACTATGGTGTTGAGCCTATCACCTCTGTTGAAGCTTCTTACTACATCACAAATGGTGCTAACAACACAGAGACCTTTGTGGTGAATATCCCATCTCTGAGCAGCGATGAAATCACCTTCACCATTCCTCAGAACCTGACTCCAGGCGACTACGACATCATGTTCATGCTGAATAGCATCAATGGTGGTGACGATGACGACCCAAGTAACGATATGTTTGAAACAACACTCTCCGTTGCAGTTGGCTCTGTCGATAAAATCCCAATGATTGAACATTTCTCCTCCTCAACCTGCGGTCCATGTGTGAGCGTCAACAGCCAGATGCTTAACTTCTGCAATCAGAATCCTGGACGCTTCACCTATACCAAATACCAGATGAGCTGGCCATCACCTGGCGACCCATACTATACCGAAGAAGGTGGCGTACGCCGCGTCTATTATGGCGTCAACGCAGTTCCTCAATGCTTCCTCGATGGTGAAGACCAAGGCTATGCAACTATCGCTCAAGTGGTGTTTGACCAGCATGCAGCTCTGCCTGCTTTCTTCGATATCAGAGGCTCCTTCGTAGTGGAAGGTACTGAGGTTCATATCATCGCCGATGTCATGCCTTATATCACCACCGATGCCCGTGTCTTCATCTCCGTCAACGAAAAAGAAACCGTCGGTAATGTCGGTAGCAATGGCGAGACTTCTTTCCACCATATCTTCATGAAGATGGTTACCCCAACCGATGGCGAAATGATGAACTTCGTCGCAGGTAACCCACAACGCCTCGAATTCACTCAGGATATGCAGGGAACCCATGTCGAAGAAATGAACGACCTCGAAGTCTCCATCTGGGTTCAGAACTATGGCACCATGGAAGTCTATAACAGCCGCTTCGCCTATGAAAATGCTGCTCATCCATATGCTGTCCAGAATCTCATGCTCACCGAAGACGATGAGACGGGCATGGCTACCGCTACCTGGGAAACTCCCGCAGAAGGTACCCCTGAGGGCTACAACATCTACCTCAATGGTGAACTCGTCGCCGAAAACACCATCGCAACCGAATATGCCTTCCCTGTCGAAAACGGTAACTACTACACCGTCGAAGTCCAGGCTCTCTATTCTGATATGACCTCTATCAAGGCTATGGCTACCCTCACCAGCACCCTCAACGTGGCTGATTCCGATGCCAACATCTGCAGCCTCTATCCAAATCCTGCCAACGATAAGGCTATCATCGAAAGCAACGAGACCATCCGCACCATCGCTGTCTATAACATCCTCGGTGCTCTCGTCGAATCCAATACCGTCGACAACAATAGAGCTCAACTCAACCTCAACGGTTGGAGCAACGGCATCTATCTTGTCAACGTCACCCTCGCTAACGGCAATAGCATGACCTATCGCCTCGCAGTCACGAAATAATATTTTCATACATAACCCTCCCGACTATCTGTTGGGAGGGTTTATTGTTTTTCTCGTAATTACATAATATAAAATTCTATAAAAATGAATAAAATACTTGGATATAGTGCCTTGTGCGTCACCCTGTTGTTTTCTGCTTGCGGAAATAAAAATACCGAGTCTGAACCACAGTCTTCATCCCTGAAGATGATTGAGAATGTCGACTTCTCTCACGTCAAAATCAACGACAGCTTCTGGTCACCACGTTTGGAGAAACATGCTACCGTGACTTTGCCCGTATGCATCGACCAGATTGAAAACCAGACAGGTCGTATGCAGAACTTCATCAACGCCGCCAAAGGCGAAGGCCAGCATTCAGGTATTTTCTACGATGACTCGGATGTCTACAAAGCTCTCGAAGGCATCGCCTATAGCCTTAAGAACTTCCCCAATCCGGAACTGGAGGCCTTAGCCGACCGATGGATTGATAACTTCGCTGCCGCCCAACAACCCGATGGCTATATCAACACCTTCTACACCCTCACGGGACTCGAAAACCGCTGGTGCGACATGAACAAACACGAGATGTATTGCGCAGGTCATATGATTGAAGCTGCTGTGGCTTACTATCAGGTGACAGGCAAACGCAAGATGCTCGACGTATGCATCCGTATGGCAGACCATATGATGAATGAATTCGGTCCCGACAAACGCGACTGGGTACCCGGTCACGAAGAAATAGAACTGGCTCTCGTCAAACTGTCGAAGGTAACCGGTGAGACAAAATATCTCGACTTCGCCCACTGGCTGCTCGAAGAACGTGGTCATGGCTACGGCACTCGTTGCGACGGCCGTGACTGGAATGCGCCTTACTATCAAGATGACGTGCCTGTCAGTCAGCTTACCGACATCGGTGGCCATGCCGTACGCTCTATGTATCTCTATTGTGGCATGTCGGACGTGGCTGCTGCTACCAACGACACGACCTATATGGCTGCCCTTCACCGTGTGTGGGACGATGTGGTGCTGCGTAACATGTATGTCACCGGTGGCATCGGCTCTTCGGAACACAACGAAGGCTTTACCGAGGACTACGACCTCCCCAACAAAGAAGCCTATTGCGAGACCTGTGCCTCAGTGGGTATGGTGCTTTGGAACAGTCGCATGAACCAGTTTACAGGCGACTCCAAATATATCGACGTGTTGGAACGCTCCATGTATAACGGTGCCTTAGCTGGCGTCTCACTCGAAGGCGATAAGTTCTTCTATGTCAACCCCCTCGAATCGGATGGCGACCACCATCGTCAGGCTTGGTATGGATGTGCTTGCTGCCCTAGTCAAGTGTCGCGCTTCCTGCCTTCCATTGGTAACTATATCTATGGTACCTCCGGCGATGCTCTTTGGGTTAACCTCTTCATCGGCAACGAAGCCGAAATCTTACTCGGTGATGAAAACCTGAAGGTGCGTATGGAGACCAACTACCCTTGGACGGGCGAGGTGTCGCTGCTGTTTGATACACCGTTTGACAAGGAAATCCGTTGGCGTGTGCCGGATTGGTGCGATGGTATAGCCCAGTTTACCTATAATGATAAGACCGTGACCCCAACCATCGAAAAAGGTTATGCAGTCATCAACCAGAAATGGCAAGCAGGCGATAAACTGTCTGTGACCATGCCTATGGAGACTAAGATGGTGGCTGCTGACCCACGTGTGAAGGCCGATGAAGGCAAACGCGCTATCCAACGTGGTCCATTGGTATATTGCCTCGAAGCCATCGATAATGTGGATGCCTACGACAATGCCCTCCTTTCATCCGAAACTCAGTTTAGCAACGACTTCAATGCCGACTTGCTCAACGGCGTGGAGACCATCGCTGCTGAGACTGCGAACGGCATCCTTCATTTCATCCCATACTACAGTTGGGATAACCGCGAAGCCGGAAAAATGAAAGTTTGGATTGATTATCAAGAGTAAAGAAAAAAGTTGTATCTTTGCCGCCCGAAAAATTTACATAATTTATTCATAATGACAGAACAAGGAAACACTGGTAAGCGTCCGCGTACCAGAAGACCTGCAGAACACAAGGAAGAGTTCCTGCAGAACAAGTCCTTCAGAATTTCTCACCGCGATGGTGACGAAGAAGGAGAAAGAAGAGAAAGAAAGTTTAACGACCAGCCGAGAGGTGAACGTCGTTTCAATGACCAAAACCACAGCGACCGTCCACGCCGCCGCTTCGATGACAACGAAGAGCGTCCACGCCGTCGCTTTAATGATGAGGACCGTCCACGCCGTAAATTCGAGGACAGCGAAGACCGTCCACGCCGCCGTTTCGACGACGACAAACCTCGTGGTGACCGTAAGTTTGGCAGCGACCGTCCACGCCGTAAGTTCGATGATAACGAAGACCGTCCACGCCGCCGCTTCGACGACGACAAACCACGCGGTGAACGTAAGTTCGACAACGACCGTCCACGCCGTAAGTTCAACGACAATGAGGACCGTCCACGCCGCCGTTTCGACGATGACAAACCTCGTGGTGGCCGTAAGTTCAACGACAGACCTCGTCGTAACTTCGATGATAGTCAAGAAGAAGAACAGCCAAGAAGAGGCCGTAAGGGCTACGTTAGAGAAAAAGACCCTATGTACGACCGTCCAGCAGCTACTGGCGACATCCGTCTCAATAAATATCTCGCCGACTGTGGCATCTGCTCACGTCGTGAAGCCGATGAACTCATCAAGGCTGGCTGTGTCACCGTTAATGGTGAAGTAGTCGATACCATGGGTTATAAAGTCAAGACTGGTGATAAGGTTGTATACGGTGGACAGACTCTCAACCGCGAGAAACTCCGTTATATCCTCCTCAACAAGCCTAAAGGATTCATCACTACCGCTGAAGACCCAGAAGGTCGCGACACCGTCATGGAAATCGTAAAGGATGCCTGCCCAGAACGTATCTTCCCAGTAGGACGTCTCGATAAAATGACCACAGGTCTCCTCCTTTTCACCAACGATGGTGATCTTGCTAAGAAACTGACCCACCCAAGCTCTGAAATCACAAAGCTGTATCAAGTCACCCTCAATAAGGCTCTCACCAAGAACGATATGCTCCGCATCTCCGAAGGTGTTGAACTCGATGACGGATTCATTGCTGCCGATGCTATCTCATACGTCGAAGGCGATGAAAGCAAGAAAGAAATCGGCATCGAACTCCACTCAGGTCGTAACCGCATCGTCCGCCGTATCTTCGAACACCTCGGCTACGAAGTCATCAAACTCGACCGTGTCATGTTCGCCGGACTCGATAAATATAAACTCCCTCGTGGCGAATGGCGTTTCCTCACCGATAAGGAAGTGGCCATGCTTAAGAAAATCTAAGTGAACAAGGAAACACAATCCTTTATCTTAGCTCATCTCCACGATGACGTCCATGAGCTGGCTTTGAAAAAAGCCCCTAACGACATCGATATGCCCCTGGCACTACGCCAGATAGAGGCACGACAGATCATCGAAAAGAAAGTACCCAGCTGGTACAACAACGACGACCTGCTCTTTCCGCCTCATATTTCAATGGAACAAGGGTCGTCGGAAACGACGGCCCTTTATAAGTCTCAATGGTTTCATGGGGAATCCTTCGCCGACCTCACAGGAGGCCTCGGCGTCGATACCCATTTCTTTGCCCAGCATTTCACCCATACCGACTATGTGGAGCAAAACCCAGACCTCTGCAAACTCGCCCAACATAACTTTCAAGTGCTGCAGCAAAAGGTTACCGTTCACAATACTACCACCGAGTCGTTCCTCTCGCAGAATACAAATTCTTGCTGGGACCTTCTCTATCTCGACCCTGCCCGTCGCGACAACTATGGACATAAGCTGGTCTCCATTACGGATTGTAGTCCCAATGTGGTAGAACTTCAGGACGAGCTCTTACGGCATACAAAACATCTCCTGATAAAACTCTCACCCATGCTCGACATCAGCAAGGCACTCTCCGAATTGCATCATGTCAAGGAGGTCCATGTCGTGGCGGTTGCCAACGAGTGCAAGGAGCTGCTGTTTCTTCTTGAACCGGATTATGAAGGAGAAGTCATTTGTACCTGTGTCAACCTGCTCAGCTCTCAGCCGGCTTTGGAGTTTGAACTATTGAAAGAGAGTCGTTCCTTCATAGCTGGTGAAACCCCAGCGACTCCACCTACTACCGATACCATTAACGCTTATCTCTATGAGCCTAATGTGGCACTGATGAAAGCGGGATGCTTCGCCCAGATTGCTGAACGTTATCAGATGTCACAAATTCATAAAAACAGTCATCTTTTTACTTCCGAAAACTATCATGCTGACTTCCCAGGCAGAGCGTTTCAGGTGATCGGTTGGGCTCCGTATTCCAAGAAACTAAAATCTACACTGTTAGATAATATTGATAAAGCAAGTATAGCAGTTCGCAATTTTCCGTTGACGGTCGACGAGCTTCGGAAGGCCTTGAAGATAAAGGACGGCGATGAGTATTATATCTTCGCCACCACGCTCCGCCCCGACAAGAAGATTATGATTCTTACAAAGAAGGCATAAAAAAAAGGCTACCCTCAGGCAGCCTTTTTTGTTTTTTCAGATTTATCTCTTGTCTGGGATGCCGAACTTGCACCACCAGGTTTGGTCGTACTTCTGCTTGATGGATTTCTTCACGGTGAAGGTGTAACCTTTCAGTTCATCAAGGACTTCATGAGCAGCTAAGCTTTTCTCTTTAATCTCTTCCTGCATCTTGTCAATCTCAGCCGACATGGCCTCTAAACGCTTGATGGCATCCTCCATGCGCTCCAACGCATCAGCTCCTACTCCTGCCTCTCTGCCTAAACGTTGGTTGCGCTTTACCCCAGTGATGATTAATTTCGATTTGTCTAATTGGTCTTTAAAAATCTGATACATATCTCGTTAGTCTTTATAAATTACAATAATAATAAATCATCAGTAAACACTACTGATTTCGGGGTGCAAAGGTAGTAAAATGTTGATGATGATTTATGCCCTAATCACCATTTTTTATCGTTCAAAGACGTTCTCCTTCTGATTCGGCTCAGTGACCTCCAGTCCAGTGATGTTGTGATTCTGCACATCGTCCAAAACAATCGGAGTGCGATAGTCATTCTTGAGATTTGTCAACTTGATGTTTTTCATCGTGATGCCATCCACGTGACGGACATAGAACCCCCAGGCAGGTAACTCCATGTGCTGCGAGAACTCAGGATAAGCCTTCGGCATCTCCGGCACCTCATCTAACTTGTCTAAACCACGATAAGCATAAAAACGGTCGCCTCCGTTCGGGTAAATGACCTCGATATTCTCCAAGGTGACATTCTTAATTTTGCTGTCAGGGAGACCAATAACACCACAAGGTGAGGTGTTGCGCGGTAAATCCTCGATAGGTCCCTCGTATTCATAACCCGCATCCGGCTTGCCCGATGCAATCTCACAATATAAGTTGCTGATGGTGATTCCGTCCATGTAACTCTTCTTGTCGCGACGAGCGCCAACATTCAGATAGATGGCATTGCCCACATTCGTGGCATACAACGAGTCAACCAGCACATTCTCACAGATACCTCCATCCACACTCTGTATGGTGATGGCACTACGATACGTGTCGTATACTTTATTATTGATGATACGGATGTTCTTGAAACCTCCAACGCCCATAGTGCCGAACTTGATGCCCGAAGCACTGCTGCGTGCCGTGCAGTTGTGGACATAGATATTCTGACATATCTTCTTGGCATTGTGCGATTTGAGACAGATGGCATCGTCAGATGCGTTGATGTAACTGTTGGTGAGCGTGAGACCATCACAGTCCACGATATCAATGCCGTCGTTGTTCCAAAATGCCGTGCTCTGAACCCTCACATTGTTGATGGTCATGTTCTCACACATGTCACAGTACACCGTCCAGTTGGCAGCATCACGGAAGGTGACATTGTCAATCTCCACATTCTTGCAACTGCGGAAATGCACCAACTGCGCACGGTGACTCTCACTGACACGGTCGTTGCTCAACTTGTCGTTGATTAATCCTGCATGTACCAGCTGAGTGCAGTTGAAACCTACCTCACGACCTTGTCCGTCAATGACCCCGCCACTGTTGTAAACACCTATCAGCCGTATGTTCTCCACACCCTCAGCCATGACCAAAGCACGGTCGTTGCAGGTCTCGAACTTGTCGTAGTCCCAAGGATTGGTGCTGCCTACTAAACAGGCGCCTTCCATCAACTCAATGGTGACATTCGACTTGAAATGGATACTGCCTGTCAAATAGCGTCCCACCCAGAAACGCAGCGTGCCTCCGCCTTGCTCCGCAATCCAGTCAATAGCCGCCTGAATGCTTCTCGTGTTCATGGTGACGCCATCCGACTTGATGCCGAATTTCGACGCATTGTAAATGTTGCTCTGTTTCTCCTGTGCCGGCAGCATCCCTATGCTCACCGCAAGAATTAATAATAAAAATAATTTCTTCATTAGTATTGTTATTTATTAAATATTCAATTATTGATAGATACTCACCGGTCCCATCATTCCCTGCGACTGCAAATCCTGATTGTGATTCCGGTTGTTGAGATAAACCCAGGCAGGCAGGTTCTCGTCTCTCGTAAAGGTCTTCATCCAATTACCCAATGTCGTCGTCACCCGGACCTCAAGCTGATTCTTTCCTGATAGGATGAGTTCACTGATGTCATACTGCCGGCGACCGAAATACTGTACCCCGGCCGACTGTCCGTTGACTATCACCTCGGTAATTCCCTCAACCTTGCCTAAATCCAAAATGGTACGGGTTCCCTGCTCTGCATCAAAAGTCTTGCTATATACGATTGTCCCCGCAAAATGCTGATAGACCTCTGAATCTTTCAAATCAAATAATGTGTCGGTCACTATCGTATCACTCACCATGCATCCTCCTTCACCCTTTACAACCTTGTAAGGTTCTAATGCCATCTCCCAGTCCTTCGACAAATCGCTTTCCTGCATCTCACCGATAACCTGCGACATAGGCTGCCAAATAGGAAGATTCTTATCTCCTTTCTTCTGAAATACCACCAAATACGAATCCGCAGGACCGAAATCAAAAGTATACGAAAGGTCTTCCTCTAAAGGCAAGAGATACCGCTTTCCTGTATGCAAGTCCCAGATAGTAGGGGTCTTGCCCTTGACGATAGCACTACTAAAGGTAATCTTAGTCCGATGTGAATCATACCGATGTGAATGACTGATGAAAAACATCTCACTGCCATCGTCAGTCGTATATCGGTTCTGCATCAAATACGCATCTGGCTCCTCAATGTCGAGATAGTGGGGGAGTGCCTCTGCCTTCATCAGACTGTCGTACCATCCAATGAAACCCTCAATAGGTGGCTCCGCAAACACAAAACGGTCTTCAAATCCTTGAATCGTTTCAAAATAGGTTTTAATAATAGAATCTCTTTCTATATAATTATTGTATAATCCTAACGATTTATAAGGAATGGTATCAATACAGATAACCTTGCCTCCTGTCTCCACAAACTGTAACACCTGCTTGGCAGTCTCAGGGTGCATCCGTTCCACATCAATGAGAATCAGGGTATTGTACTTTCTGTCGTTGTAGCAGAACTGTCCTTTCTTGATACTACCTTCATTGAGGATATTTTCTGTGACGTAGTCGACACCGCCTCCGGTCTTGTTGATGGCTTCCCAAATCAAAGTCTTGTACTTGGCTCGTGTGGTGTTGGGGAAGGGCTCATTCTGCATTCCGATGGTGCTCCACATGTCGTTCTCGGGATTGAGGATGGCGATATCGGCATAATAGGTGCCGTGCTGCAAGGCGCAGGCTAACCTTGCCTTATAGTCGTTGTAGTACTTGAAATAAGGCCACCAGGTGTTATTCTCACTGTAATAGGCTCCATAGCGCAGCCATCCTGGGAAGATGGCTTCCTGATTAGGGGAGTAGTTGAATCCATGGAAGACCGTGTGGCTGACTCCCGAGATGGCGGTCTGGTCACCGCCCAGCTTCAGCTGTTCCAAAGTCATGTTGAACACGGTATAGGTGTTGGTCATCTCTTCGCAGCTCATGATGCGGTTGCCGGCAAGATGAGCGGCCGACGACACGAACTTGTTGACCATGGTATAGGCCCTGCCGCGACGGTAATCCTGCTCCGACATTTCCTCACCGGGTTTGTGGTGCAGATAGTTGGTCGTCCACGACTCTCCCTCCGGCAAGTCATACCCCATGGCATTCTCCAAAGGATAGAATCCTCTTCCGTAAGCCTGGGCACGTGCCTTCACGCCTAAGCCGTGACACCAAGCTATATAAGGTTCGGTGAAGCGTTCTTTCATCAGTCGTGCCTTGAAATCCTCGAAATCGTAACGGGCGCGCTCCACCTTCTCGTTGAAGGCTTCGGTCACGGGTACAACGGCATCGTAATTCAAGGCACTGCCCATACCGCCAATCTTGAAGAGGATAAAAGGAAGATAATCAACGATATCGTAACCATAGCGTTCCTTGAAGGTGTCGGCCATGTCGTAGACCCAGTTGGCTCCTTCCAACTCCATGCTGTCGGTAAACAAGGCTCTTATTTTTCCCATCAGAGGTCCAATTCTTCCTTGAATGGAGTCGGACATGTTATACAGATATTTGTTCACTGCTGCCGTGTTAAAGTGGTTCAGCACAGGTCCCGCAGCGCCAGGGGCTCCATTGATGACTTCCATGAAGCCGTTTATTTTAATCAGGGCCGATAGGGTATAATCGCCTTCAGGTACCTCGATGGTCAAGAGACTGTCGGCTCCCATCTCAGTCAAGTCGATATAATTCGCTGCATTGTCGGCTGGATTTGGATAGAGTCGCAGCGAGAGAATCTCCTTGGTGCTGCCTTCGTAGGGGGAACTAATTTTGGGCAAGGCCTTCTTGTAAAGGCTATCACGTTCCATGCTCCAAGTCATAGGTCCCGTCACGGGTTCACCGTAGTTGACGACAATTTGTGCCAATTCTTCGCCTTGTAGAATCTCGGCACCGAAAGGCCAACCGGAACCGACAATCAAATCGCAGGTCATATCTAGCTGTTCTGCTTCTTTAAAGGTGGTGTCGAGCATGTCAATCCATTCGGGACTGAGCCATTGCAGCGAGGTTTTACCTACGCTGTCGCAGTAACTCGGAAACTCCACGGGGTTGATTTCCACGCCACCGATTCCGGCATCTTTGAGGAGACGTAGCTCCCGGACCAGCTCATCGGCCTCTACCTTGTCGCCGTTCCACCACCAGCGAACGAAGGGACGGTAGTGTGAATCAGGATTTTGAAACTCGCTGTATAGCTGTTCTGTAGTAAGATATCCTGTTTCTTTTTTTTGACAGGAGGCAAAGAGAATAAGACCGCAGAGAAGGGTGATAAAGATGGGTCGGAAGGTCATCGTATGCGTGTTTGATTATGGCTGCGAAGATAATGAAAAATTGTGTATTTTTGCCAGCTAAATATTTTGTATTGCGTATGTACGCTCTGTTCAAAAAAGAAATCAGTAACTTCCTTAGTTCCTTGATTGGCATCATGGTCATCGTGGTGTTTCTCTTGGTAACAGGTCTCTTCCTTTGGGTCTTCCAAAGTGACTTCAACTTATTGTCGTACGGCTATGCCAACCTTGATGGTCTTTTCATCCTGGCTCCATGGGTTTTCTTGTTCTTAGTCCCAGCTGTCACGATGCGTAGCTTCGCCGAAGAAAACCGTACGGGCACCATCGAGATGCTCCTCACCAAGCCGCTCTCCGACTGGCAGATTATCTTAGCGAAGTTCTTCGCGGGAGTAGTACTCGTGTTCCTTTCCTTGATACCTACTGCAGTCTATTATTTCTCCGTCTACCGTCTCGGTCTCCCTATGGGTAACCTTGATAGTGGTGGCATCCTTGGTTCTTATATCGGGCTCTTCCTGTTGAGCGCCTCATTCGTGTCCATCGGCATCTTCTGCTCCTCGGTCACTAACAACCAGATTCTCGCTTTCATCTTGGCCGTGTTTCTCTGCGGCTTCCTCTATATCGGATTCGAGTTTATCTACTCGCTCTCACTCTTCGGTGCCATCGACCTCTTTATCCAGCGTCTTGGCATGTCGGCTCACTACAGCTCCATCAGTCGTGGCGTCGTCGACACCCGCGACATCCTCTATTTCCTCAGTGTGATGGTTCTTTTCTTAAGTATGACAAAACTGGTTCTTGCGAGCCGTAAATGGTAGGAGGGATGATGATGGAAAACAAACGCAAAAATCTGAAGAAAAGCCAACTGATATCGTTTGCAATCACCTTGGTCTTCATCGCAGTAGTCAATGTCATCGGTTCCTTTGTGTTCACCCGTTTCGACCTGACATCCGAGAAACGCTACACCCTCTCTGATACCACTAAGGAGATTTTGGGTAATCTTGACGACTACGTCTATTTTAAAGTATATCTCGAAGGCGATTTTCCGGCCGGTTTCAAGAAACTGCGCCGTGAGACTAAAGAGATGCTCGATGAATTCAGAGCCTATTCAAAATTCATCGACTACGAGTTCATCAACCCTTCGGAAGGTTCCGACCGTGCTGAAATCAACGAGAACTATAAACTGCTCTATCAGTCGGGATTAAATCCTACCGACCTCTCAGTCCAAGGTGCCGATGGCAGCATGAAGCAAATGGTCATCTGGCCGGGTGCTCTTGTCAGCTACCGTAACGACACTGAAATTGCCATCGACTTGCTCGAAAGTCAGCAGCTCGGACAGTCCTCAGAGTCGGCTCTCAATGCCTCAATGCAGAATCTGGAATTCCGCCTCGTGGATGCCATCAAGAAAGTCACCCGTCTGAAGAAACCTAATGTAGCTTTTATTGAAGGTCATGGCGAACTCACTGAGACCGAAGTGTACGATATCACACAAAGTCTCTCTCAAAACTACAATGTCGGTCGTCTTGCTATCGACGGTAAGGTGGATGCTCTTATGCATCGCTCTGAGCCAAACGACCAAGGCGAAGTAAAGGCCTTCCCAAGCTACGATGCCATCATCATTGCAAAGCCAACTCAGCCATTCGATGAGAAGGATAAGTTCCTCATTGACCAGTATATCATGCATGGAGGTAAAGTACTCTGGCTTGTTGAACCCGTCCTTGCTACCATGGATAGTCTCACTGATCAAGAGTCGACTATCGGAACGGAACTCGACCTCAACCTCGACGACATGCTCTTCCGCTATGGTGTACGTATGAATCGTAACTTGCTCCTTGACTTGAACTGTGCTGCACTGCCCATTCGCACTGGACAGATTGCTGGTCAAGCTCAACTTGAGTTCTATAGATGGTTCTATTTTCCTCTCGTTCAGGCTGCCTCCAACCATCCTATGGTGCGTAACATGAACGCTATCAAACTTGATTTTGTCAGTTCCCTCGATGCTACTACCTCAGGTGGCGATATCGTCAAGACCCCTCTGCTTAAGACTTCCGATTATACGAAAGTCTCAGGAGCCCCCGTGTTCATCAGCCTCGCCATGCTAAAGCAGACCCCCGACAAGCGTATGTTCCCATCCAAGGGACAGAATGTCGCTTATCTGCTGAAAGGCACTTTCCCATCGCTTTATGCCAACCGTATCACAACGGAAATCGCCGAAAGCGAAGAGATGCAGTTCCGTGAGGAGAGTAAACCTACCGCAATGATTGTCGTGGCCGATGGCGATATCATCCGAAATCAAATCGATATCAAACGTAAGACCCCGCTGCCGCTTGGCTACGACCAATATACTACCAATACCTATGGCAACAAAGAGTTTATCGAAAATGCCATCAGCTATCTCGTCGATGGCGAAGGCCTTATCGATATCCGTTCTCGCGAATTCAAGATTCGTATCCTTGACCCGGAAAAGAAAGTCAAGCAACGCGTTACCTGGCAACTTGTCAATATCCTTGTACCAACAGGTCTTGTCATTATCTTAGGCGCTGTCCTTGCATTTATTCGTAAAAAGAAATATAGCTCAAAATCCAATGAAAAATAATAAACCCTCCATCATCATTGCCATCATCCTCATCGCAATAGCTGGCATCCTCATTTGGAACAACAGATATCTCACCACACTTCGTGGCGACTCAGCAGATTTTATGGTTTGGGATACAACCTCCATCACTAAAGTCTATCTCGCCGACCGTCTCGACCATGAGAGTCTCCTTGAACGTCATGATGGGTACCAATGGACCCTCAACACCGATTACAAGGCACACAACAAGAAGATTGACCAACTGCTCTATACCATCTATAGAGTCCGTGTTAAGATGCCTGTCTCCGTGGCTTCACACGATAACATCGTCAACCAGTTGGCATCCTCTTCTACGAAAGTTGAAATCTATCAGAATGTGCCACGAATCAATCTGTTTAACAAGATACGCCTGTTCTATCATGAAAAACGTACGAAAGTCTTTTATGTTGGCGATGCCACAAAGGATAATACAGGTACTTTCATGCTCCGTGAAGGCGCTAAACAAGCCTATATCGTCTACATCCCAGGCTTCAGAGGTTTCATCTCTACCCGTTTTACGGCTAATCCGGACGACTGGAGAGACCATGCCATCTTCCAAGAAACGCTCGCTGATATCCAATCACTTACCATAGAATTTGGTGAAGACCCTCAACTCAGCTTCCGCGTTGATAATGTTGGAAAGTATCAATATAAACTTACCCGTCTTATCGATAACTACGATGTGAAATTCGATACCCTCAAGGTCGTCAACCTTCTCTCTTCTTTCAGTGATCTCCGTTTCGAGGCACTGCTCACGAATACCCTGCCTCAAAAGCGTATCGACTCTATCGTCAATTCTCCTTTCTTGCATCGTATTACCCTCGTCGATAACGATGGTCAGGAGCATTCTATGAAGACCTTTACCAAGAAACTTCAACTTGGTGTTTCGCCTATACCTGAAGATGAGATTGATGTCGATAACGACCGTATGTATGGTCTCGTCAACGACGGTCGCGACTTGGTTCTTATCCAATATTATATCTTTGATAAAGTGCTCAAGGACGTAGTCTATTATGAAGCAGGTCGTCCAATCCAATATGAGATTGAACACTATCAAGTGGTGAACTAAAAAATTACAGCCGCCAAGAGAAAACTCAGGCGGCTGTGAAAACGAGATAATTTTTGCTACAAAATCATATTGTAGACACATAATTACTCGTTTACCCTTAGTCGATTTTGCAGTTTAACGTTTTTTTAACACATCATGAAGATTCTCCTTTTGGTCATAGGAAAGACCGACGATGACTATCTGATTACCGGCATCAAGAAATATGTCGGACGATTGGGCCATTATGTCTCCTTTGAGTTGAAGGAGATTCCTGATATCCGCAACAGAAAAACCCTCAGCGAGGAACAGCAGAAGAAGGCCGAGAGTTTTCTCTTACTCTCACAGTTTCAACCAGGTGACCAGGTCATCCTTCTTGATGAAAATGGGAAGCAATACACCTCGAATGCCTTTGCTGAATCACTTGAGAAGATGATGGCATCAGGTGCTAAACGCATCGTCTTCGTCATCGGTGGTCCTTATGGCTTTGCCCAAGAAGTCTACGACAAAGCCAATGCCCTGATGTCGCTTTCACCTATGACTTTCTCCCATCAGATGGTCCGCCTCATCTTCACCGAACAGCTTTATCGTGCCTTCACCATCCTCAAAGGCGAACCCTATCACCATAATTAATCTATCATGAAGAAATATATCACCTTATTGCTGGCTATCATAGCCCTCACATCTTGTGATAAACAACTCGATATGACCATCTGCCAGAAACAGATGTTCGTCGATGATACCTCCATCCATGCCGTTGAAATCGATGATGCATGGAATGTGGTTATTTTCATTACAGAAGAGAGCCCTCGTCTCGAACTAAAGTATTCAGCATTTCTTGAAGAGTTCTTTGATATCTCAAAAGATGGTGACGAATTGGAGATAGGATTGAACCAACGCCTCAATCTGCCATCCAATACCGTGATGGAAGCCGTGCTCTACGTCAATTCGCTTCATGCTCTCTCTGCCTCAAAAGCTTCCGATATTACTTTGGTAGGCACCATGGAAGCACCCGAAATCCATGTTAATCTCAATGCTGCCTCTACCCTGAAAGGTGGAATGCTGAGCGGTGATGTCGACATGGTGCTTGATGCGGCCTCTTCACTGGTTGACCTCGATGTAGTATCGGATAACTG